>ERZ1673773.78-NODE-78-length-6174-cov-27.936428_pt1 | contig 6174 bp, 5 predicted proteins | sample MGYA00580187_ERZ1673773 | MGnify/ENA primary metagenome ERZ1673773 (study PRJEB41219, sample SAMN04549596) | soil metagenome | isolation source: soil | place: USA: Texas, Big Bend National Park | collected 2009-03-17 ... | reverse complement strand
AGCATTCGGCTGTTAACCGAACGGTCGCAGGTTCGAATCCTGCCTGCGGAGCCATTTGGAGAGCTGTCCGAGTGGTCGAAGGAGCACGATTGGAAATCGTGTAGACGGTCAACGCCGTCTCAAGGGTTCGAATCCCTTGCTCTCCGCCAGAATGAAATTTTTGGCCCGTTGGTCAAGTGGTTAAGACACCGCCCTTTCACGGCGGTAACACGGGTTCGAATCCCGTACGGGTCACCATGGAGGATTAGCTCAGCTGGGAGAGCACTTGCCTTACAAGCAAGGGGTCGGCGGTTCGATCCCGTCATCCTCCACCATGTACATAGTAAATAAAATGAATATTAATGAATTTCGGCGCTAGGGCCACAGCATGTTATGATATGTATACATAATTTTTGTGTGAAGAGTGTTTATTGTTTTATCGGCGCGGGGTGGAGCAGTCCGGTAGCTCGTCGGGCTCATAACCCGAAGGTCGCAGGTTCAAATCCTGCCCCCGCAACCAATGGTCCCGTAGTGTAGCGGTTAACATGCCTGCCTGTCACGCAGGAGATCGCGGGTTCGATTCCCGTCGGGACCGCCATAAAAGGCTCGGTAGCTCAGTCGGTAGAGCAAAGGACTGAAAATCCTTGTGTCGGCGGTTCGATTCCGTCCCGAGCCACCATTATATGTATACATATGCCGGTGTAGCTCAATTGGTAGAGCAACTGACTTGTAATCAGTAGGTTGGGGGTTCGATTCCTCTCGCCGGCATTTTTAATAATCGGAGGGGTAGCGAAGTGGCTAAACGCGGCGGACTGTAAATCCGCTCCCTTAGGGTTCGGCGGTTCGAATCCGTCCCCCTCCACCATGATAGGGGCATAGTTTAACGGTAGAACAGAGGTCTCCAAAACCTCCGGTGTGGGTTCGATTCCTACTGCCCCTGCCATTTATAAGATGGCGACTGTGGCGAAGTGGTTAACGCACCAGATTGTGGCTCTGGCATTCGTGGGTTCGATTCCCATCAGTCGCCCCATATTAATATCATTGGGCTATAGCCAAGCGGTAAGGCAACGGACTTTGACTCCGTGATGCGCTGGTTCGAATCCAGCTAGCCCAGCCACCTTTTAAATTTAAGTGCGGAAGTAGTTCAGTGGTAGAACACCACCTTGCCAAGGTGGGGGTCGCGGGTTCGAATCCCGTCTTCCGCTCCAATAATGGCGGCATAGCCAAGTGGTAAGGCAGAGGTCTGCAAAACCTTTATCCCCGGTTCGAATCCGGGTGCCGCCTCCATTATTACAAGCCGGGGTGGCGGAATTGGCAGACGCACAGGACTTAAAATCCTGCGGTAGGTGACTACCGTACCGGTTCAAGTCCGGTCCTCGGCACCAGTGAGGAATTGTATCAATTTCATTACGCCGATGTGGCGGAACTGGCAGACGCGCACGACTCAAAATCGTGTTCCCTTGCGGGAGTGTGGGTTCGACTCCCACCATCGGCACTGAAAATAGGGAAAAGGCTTTAGGGACAAGGGGTTTCACGTAAGTGAAATCCCTTGTTTTTTTATTTACCGAATACGATTCGAGAAAAGAAAATCGTGTGCGTACAATCGTGTTCGGTGAGGTGAAATGGAAAGTGGGAAAAATGGAAAATGAGAGAGAATTGCAGAGAAAGAGCAAGAGAGGAAGAAGAGGAGAGCTGAGTCGTGAAGAGTTGTTGTTAATATCTGACGACATTGGAGAAATTGAATACACATTTGAGGAATTGTTAGAGATATTTATTGAGGATTGCGAATTGAGGAATTTAAGAGAACATACGATTAAATATTACCGCAGTGAGCTAAATGCATTTGTAAAACTGCTAAAAGAGCAAGAAATCGAATTACGTGTAGGTGAATGGACAGGAGAAACCATTAAGCGAAATGTCATTATGTACATGAAAGAAAAAGGTCTCAAGACAGTCAGTATCAATTCCCGTTTGAGAGCAATGAGAGCGTTTTTTAACTTTTTAGAAGGGCGAAATCTCATAAAAAGCAATCCGATGAAAGACATCAAATTGCTGAGGGATAGAAAAAGGATTGTAGAAACATTTGATAACCAGCAGATAAAGGCGTTATTTAAAGCATGCAACCTTCGCACGTTTGTAGGTTTAAGGGATTATACGATTATGATGTTGCTGTTGGAAACGGGAGTTCGAGTAAATGAGCTGGTTGGTATAAAGACAACGGATATCATTTGGGAACAAAAAGTCATTCGGATTAGAAATACCAAAGGTGGCTTTGAACGATTCGTGCCGATTCAAGATAAAATGAGGAACCAATTGAAAAAGTATTTAATCGTCAGAGGGAATGTAGATACGGATTACTTATTTATTACTCAAGACAACACTCCATTGAGTAAAAAGCAAGTACAGGATAGGATTAGAGAGTATGGAAAGAAAGCAGGAATAAAGAACGTGCGCTGTTCTCCACACACCTTCCGTCATACATTTGCTAAATTATGTGTGTTAAATGGGGCAAATGCATTTCAATTACAGGCAATACTGGGGCATACGTCATTGGAAGTGACGAAAGTGTATGTAAATCTTTTCAGTAACGAAGTTCAGCAGGGACATGCGAAATTTAGTCCAATAAATAGCTTATTCAAATAATTTGCAGTATTCACATTTTTTAGTGGAAAGTTGTTCTATAATTTTATTTTAGAATAGGCTCTTTTAAACGTTAATGTTGATATTTTTTGTATAAAAGAAAAGGACCAAAACTGGGTCCTTTTCCATATACCTTATTAAGCTAAAGCCAACGCTACAACAATTCCAAAAGGCATGTGGAAATCGAACGTGTCAGGGGGAAATATTTGGATTACGTGAACGACTTTAAGCAGAGAGTAAAACCAATCACCCTACTATTATTTCAAGTTCACAACATGAAGGAAACGGCCTTTCCTTCTTCTTTATTTTCCTTTATAGGGTATAATATCTCTAAAAGGATAAACTCAAAAGGAAGCATATTACTGATAAAAAAGAATTAGCTTATAACAAGTAAATATGAATACGAAAAATGTACCTTAATCATTAGAATTGATGTTTGTGGTAAACACCTTATTAAAAAAGATAAGGTGTTTTTTCTTGTGCAAAATTAGTTGAAACCTGCTCTATCATTTAGTTATAAAACCTTAGAAAGTGAGAAATGGGAGAAAATCTTATTTCTTTTTTATGGGGAATAGTAATTATGTGAAATAATGGAAATGTTAAGATGGTATGTTATGATAAAAATGTTAAATATTGATTTATAGGGGTGAGGAAAATGAAGATAAGTAATATAGAGATTAGAAATTATAAATCAATTAAATGTTTGAATGTTCATATTGATTCTTTGACAGCAATTGTTGGCAAAAACAACTTTGGAAAATCCACAATTTTAGATGCTATTCAATGCTTTTATGGAGAAAAGGCTATTGATGCCAATGATTTTCATTTGGGAACTGACGAAGATATTGAAATTAAAATTACTTTTGATGATATTACTGATTCAGATATTGAAAGATGCTTTGGTTATAAATCAATGGTGGCTAAAGCAAACATGAAAATAAAAGAACGAGAGGATGATGAACAATATGCTAAGAAACAGCTTGAAAAGTTAAACAATGATAGAGAAAGAAAGTTCCAAGAAACGATTGAAAAGTATAATTTAAATTTCCCGAATAAATGTACAATCACAGTTACTTTTTCATATTCAAAAAAAGGAAAATCAACTTATAAGATTGGTGAAGATACGACTATCGCTAAATCAGACTTATTTAAGTTTTTGCCACCAATAAAAGTAATTTCCGCAATCAGAACCCCAGAAAAAGAAACGACAGCAGGAACAAAATCCAACCTAAAAGAGTTAATATCCTTACTTCAAAGTGAAAATGATTCTGAAGATTACATAGAATTGCCTAAAATTGAAGGAAAGTTATCTTATGGAGAAATAAAGACTCTTATTTCCAAGAAAGAAGAAGAGAAATGCAAATATTTATCAGATGATTTAACTTTAAATTTCCAAAATGCTATAAACAACGATTCTCTATCTGTTAAAGTTAAAATTGACAATAATTTTAAATTTGATTTTAAGTATAAAACTGTTTTAGAGGATAAAGATGTACCTGGAAAAGAGGTGGATATTCTTTCCTGTGGTACGGGTCTTCAAAGTATGATGATTTTATCTATTCTGCAAACTTATATAAAACTAAAGAAGGATGATGATTTCATCTTATTGATTGAAGAACCAGAAGTTTATTTGCACCCTTCGCTACAGAGAAAAATGATTAGCACGTTGCTTAAAATTAGTGAAAGAAATCAGGTCATTTTAACTACTCATTCTCCAATAATCGTTAGTAAAATTGATAAAGATAATATTCATTGTGTAACTAAGGAAAAGGGAGTCACGTCATTAGTTGAGGCGACTGTAGAAAATATAGTGCAAGAGTTGGGTATTCAAGTATCTGATATTTTAAACAAACAGGCTGTAATATTTGTTGAGGGCAAAGATGATGCACGTTTGTTTAGTTTACTAATCAATAAAATTGCAAAACATAAAGGATTAGACTCAAACTTTTCTGAGAAGTACATTGATATTATTCAAACAGACGGATTCGATAAAATGAGTTTCTATGCTAATGCTCAAATATTGCATAAGGATGTTGTTAAAGTTCCTTATTGGGTAATTACGGATTCGGACGGGGAATATATTGAGGACAGAAAAAAGGCTTTAATGGATAAAGGAAAAGCCAATGGTCTAAACTTAAGGGAAGAGCAATTTAAAATATTATCCGAATACGCTATTGAATCATATTTTTTAGACCCTAATCTATTGAAGCTTATCTTTGAATTTGAAGATAGGGATGCAATTCATTTATGCGATACTTATTTTCAAAAATACGAGGAAGCACTGGAAAAATTAAGGAAAGGTAAGTGGAATAGTGATAAGAAAGCCTTTAGAAACAATTTTAAGCCCAAAATAATGTTCTCAAATTTGAATAAATCAGAGGAAGTTATCGAACATATATTAGATAAACACTATAATGCAAATGAACTATTCAAACAATCAAGAAAAATACTTATAGAAAAATGGAGTAACCAAACTGACCCGATTGGTTTCTTTATCAATCAATTAGATTATTCGGTCCTTGTAGAATCTAAAATGAACGAGCTGATAGTTCATTTAGAAGAAATTGTCGACAGTATTGCTGGTAAAAAGGCTGTTGTTTTGAATTAAGTTAGTTAATCAAATAAGAGGAAAGAGGTTATCTCTCTTTCCTCATTTATATCTTATAGCTTGATAAAATCTTTAACTTCTTTAGCTATTCGATATGCTTTAGCCCATTTACTGTTTTCATCCAAATATTTAAGTCCTGACAATGTTATCTTTGCCATCTCATAATGTGGGATATTGTCCGCCCAATATATATTTTGAATGAACCCTTCTTGTTTTGCTATACCTATGATATCATGCAGTTCTTCTTCACTAACGTCAAAGCTGTTTGCAGTGAATGAACAATTCCCTTTATCAATTTCTTTTAGAACAACATAAAGTAATCGTTGTTTATCCATAGTATCTTCCTCTAATTCAGAATCAATTTGTAGTAAGAGATGCATGTAAATTAACCCTTTGGAGGGTAAGAATCGTTTCCGTAACTATTTCTTTCTCTGATTTGTCCTCTTCTGTTATGAATAAATAGTTCTGATTTTTGATTCTGAGCAATGGTCTTAGCGAACGAAATAGCTTCACGTTGAGTATCAAAAATTTTAGTGGCTCTTGAATTACCCGCACCTTTAACCTGATAACCACCGCCAGGATGTGGAGTAACATGTTGGTTCTTTCCCATATAGTATCACCTCTGAGTTTTGAAATAGGAGGGGGGCGAACATATTGTCCTCTATACTTAAAAAGAAATTTTCGTTAATATATATAACTGCAAATACATTATTCTGTTGCTCTTATTTGTTCGGCAAAACAAATAAGGGCTTTTTTATTTCAATTTTCTCTTCAGTTCACGTTCAAGCTTCTGCAATTCTTTCTTCACTTGTTTTTCGATTTCTCTATTCAAATCTCTAATAGCTCTATTAAGTTGATTGATATTTACTTTTAACATATTAGTCACCTTCACTGTAATGCACCCCTTTGTCAAGACACAAATTGATAATATTTAAGTTATCCATTCT
>ERZ1673773.71-NODE-71-length-11394-cov-24.154599_pt1 | contig 11394 bp, 8 predicted proteins | sample MGYA00580187_ERZ1673773 | MGnify/ENA primary metagenome ERZ1673773 (study PRJEB41219, sample SAMN04549596) | soil metagenome | isolation source: soil | place: USA: Texas, Big Bend National Park | collected 2009-03-17 ... | reverse complement strand
TATATAGAAATATTTTACAATAATAAACGTATTCACTCCGCAACAGAGTATTTTTTACCATCTGAATTCGAACGTATGTACGAAAAAAGAGAGCTTAATGAGCATATATTATAGTTAGACCCGAAAATTTACCTTTAAAAATAATTAGGACAACATCGTAATTATTTTTAAAAGGCCACCAAGCGATAGCGGTAGCTGCTAAAAAAATTTATAAATTTTTGTGTCTACTTTATTGACCTAATATCACTTCACCATTATATTTCTTTTATTAAATCATTTTTATTTAATTTTGGATTTGGTTGAACACCCAATTGTACTTTTTTCTTTTCAATAAAATTATTAAAATCCTCTTCACTTTTTGCACCACTTTCAATTAAGTTGTAAATGCAACGAACGATAAGCGTTTGTAAACCTAATAATTTTTTTCTGAATTTCATATTGATTATTAAATATATCTTTACCGTTATGAACAATTTCTGTTCTATATATTTCAGAAAACTCCTTCATCATTTTTATAATCGGGGAAACGGATATAAGTTAAGTTCGGAACATCAATGAGCCAGCCGATGTTTTTTGTGAAAGTGATGTCGGAGCGGGGGTGCATGGAACATCAAAATAAACGAGAGAATATTTTATGGTTCTCGTCAGATTTGGCAGTGCTTATTTCATAGGGTCAACTGCTTCGAAATAGTTGAATTTATTTGAGCTTCTTCAAATTTCAAAAGCAAACTCATTCTCTGGTCAATCGCAATTCTTTTTTGGCTTCTTTGTCGACTACAATTTTCTCATGAATATATCCGAATTTGCCTTTTGAAGCTCCACAGACAGGACAATTTTGAAGTGACAGAGGTAATTCCAAGCCACAGCTATTCAGCAGATCTTCATTGGATAAAATGTCCACTGCGGTTCCATCTGCAGCTATTTCTCCTTTTTTTATCACAATAATCCTTTTACAGGTTTCAAGTACCATGTCCAAATCGTGGCTGGTAATTATTTTTGTATGTTCAAAGCTTTTTAACAAATCAATTACTCTCCGTCTTGATTTTGGATCCAGGCCAGAAGTTGGCTCATCCATGATCAATACATCAGGTTGCATGGATAAAACGGATGCAATTGCGGCAGAGCGCTTTTCTCCGCCTGATAGTTTATAGGGGGCCCTGTCTTTCAAATGAGGTATTCCAACCTTCTCCAGTGCCTGCATCACCCGTCTCTCCACGTCTTCCTCTTCCAGCTTATAATTTCGTGGTCCAAAGGCAACGTCTTCATAAACAGTAGTCATGAACAATTGGTCGTCAGGGTCCTGAAAAACCATTCCCAATCTTTGGCGAATCATCGGTAATGTCTTTTTGGTTACACGCACATCTCCTACCAGCACTTCTCCGCCATCCGGAAAATAAACTCCCATCAACAGCATTAGCAGCGTAGACTTCCCAGCACCATTTGCACCAATGATTCCGACTGATTCACCATGATAAATGGAAAAAGACATATTTTTAATTGCTTTATGTCCATCCGGATACGAAAAATGCAGATTCTTCACTTCAATTTTATGATGGCTCATCTATCGCATCACTCCTGTAAACAATGACCCTATCAATATAGGTATGTTGTAAATTCTTGCAATAATAAAAAATAGACTCCATCCGGCAAAATAGGCAAGATCTTGAAAGCTTAGTTTTGCAATATCTCCTGTATAATACTCTCCTGTAAAGCCTCTTAAATTCATTGCTTGATATACCCGCTCTGCTCTTTCAAAAGTCCTGAGCAATATTTGTCCGGCAAAAGAGCCCCAAGCGCTCCACTTTAATCCCTTTTGTCCTAGCGCCCTAAGTGAATACGCCCTTATCATCCTAGAAACCTCTTCGATCAGCACCGATATATATCGATATGTTAATAGAAGCTGTAAGACAAAAATCTTAGGGATTTTGAGCATCCGCAAAGCTGCGGCAAACCGATCCATCCCTGTGGTTGCAATGAGTAAAATGCTGGCTGTCACTGTTAAACTGCATTTTATTAAAATAGATAAAAAAGTAACCCAACCTTTTGAAATGGCAATTCCACCAAACAGCACTTTAGAATGATCAAACAATGGATTTAATATTCCGATTCCGATAATGAAAGGTTCAATAAGCAATATCATTTTTAAAATTGGCGCAACTGGTAGCTCTGCAAAAGCAAAAATTAGTATAGGATAAAAAATAAAAGGCAAAAGACCAATTATTTCATACCTTTCAAATGATACAACCACAGTCAAATAGACGACTGTGGTTAACAGCTTTATTAGTGGATGAATTCTGTGTATAAAGGTCTCTTTTCGCGCCAGATCATCCAGAAGCCTCATATTAGACAGCGAATTTATCATGTTCGACATTTACATCCATTCCTATTATATATTTTAATAAACTAAAGGGAGGGCCCCACCATAAAAATGATCAAGCAGTCGTTTTTATTTTTTTCCTTTTAATCAACATGATGCCCCACCCTGTAAATACGGCTAATGCAAGAGTCAATGCTCCTCCTACTATACCCGAAACGCTTGTCCCAGCATTAACAGCAGGCCACGCATTTTCAGCTTGTCCAGCTGTTTTTTCATTTTCACTTGCTTTAAAATCATAATCAGGCAATAATGCTGTTTTGCTTTGAATTTCAGAGAGTGTTTCATGAATGCCGTCAGGAGCTTCCAATTCTGCCGTACCTGCTGTTTTTTCGATAGACCATTCCAGTCCGTCAGGATTAGCGGATGCAAACCAAGAAAACAAACCGCCAACCACAACTACAGCGATTGAAAGGGCTGTCAATACTTTCTTCATAGATATATTGCCAAAGGCTTCCTCGTTTGCTGCTTTTTCCAAAATATCAGGTCTAGCTCTCCATACGAAGGTAATGATTGCTGCGGTTACCAGCCCTTCAACTATCCCGATCGCAAGGTGTATCGGCTGCATTAACAATACGAATTTCTCAAAAGGCAATTCGGTTTTTCTCGATAAAAGAGTCTCAAGGACAACGCTAAAAGCACCCAATTGGAGAGCAACCAGCGCTGAAGCCATCGAACCAGCAAAAATCCTTTTGGAAGTAACCCCTTTACGTGTAATCCACTTATATATGAATGGATACGCTATAAAGCACGTATAAAAACCAAGGTTAAATACGTTGCAGCCATAAGCAAGCAATCCGCCGTCACCAAAGAACAATGCCTGTATCAACAAAATCGAAGCCATCGTTAAAAATCCCGCATAAGGACCTAATAATATTGCCAGCAGCATTCCTCCTCCGAGGTGTCCGCTTGAACCAGTGCCTGGTATTGAAAAATTAATCATTTGTGCTGCAAAAACAAATGCTCCCATCACTCCCATTAAAGGAATTTTCTTTTCATCCAGCTCATTCTGGAGTTTTTTGATTGAATAAGCTGCAACTCCAGCAGTAGTTGCCAGCATGGTTCCACCAACAGCTGGTGAAATCAAGGCATCCGCCATGTGCATCATGTTCACCCCTTTGTAACATTATTTTTAGAATTTTTAAAATAATTTGTAAGTCGAGCGTATCACGGTTTGACAAGAATGGTCAAGAGAATGTTTTTGTCCAGCAATTACAATCTTTTGCTATCCAGCCATTTCTCACTATCCGGTTTCTGGATTTGAAACGGGGGAGGGGATGGATTTTTACTGGTACTCATGTTGTTTTCGGCTCATCGTTAAGGGTCAACTAGTATCGCAGATTTTTTGTGCCGGGTCATAGATGTCGAAAATTACATTTTTATGATCGCTGTTGCGCACAGCCGGTAATTCCGTCAATGTTTTGCGAAGATTTTTTCTTATCGGCGATTAATGAATCTATCCATATAAACGGGCAGTTTTTTTAAAATTGGATTTGTCCGCATTTAACTGGTTCACAAAAATATCAATTTATTTACAACGTTTGGCAGCCAGATATGTTGATTTTTAAAGAAAAAATTTTAACAAAATAATTGTAAAACGATTTCATTTTGTTTTATAATTTTACTAAACCGGTTTATGAAAACGCTTATAAATACTAAATCGATTTAGTAATGAAAGAGGGATCCCTTTGAAGAAAGTTACGATGGCTGACGTCGCAAAGTTGGCGGATGTCTCGAAAAGCACGGTGTCGCAATATTTAAATAAACGTTATGAATATATGAGCGAGGAAACGAGAAAACGAATTGCCATGGCGATTAAGGAATTGGGATATCAACCGAATATTATCGCCCGCAGCTTAAAACAGAAAACAACGATGACAATCGGAGTGGTCGTCTTCAACATTATGCATATGCTTACGACGCAAGTGCTGCATGCGATTGAGGAAGAGTGCCAAGAGCGGGGTTTCCATGTTATCGTCTCTAATTCCGATGATGATCCGGAGAAAGAAAAGAAATATATTGAGATGCTGCGGGCAAAACAAGTCGATGGTTTGATTATTTTTCCAACAGGAAAAAACGCTGATATATATCAAAAATTACTTGAAGAACGGTTTCCGCTTGTGTTTGTCGATCGGATGGTTCCGGAGGTCAAAGCGGACGCAGTTCTGCTTGATAATCAAAAGGCTGCTGAATTGGCGGTCGAATATTTTGCTGAGCGTGGTTACGAACACATCGGAATTGTCACTCCGCCGCTTGTTTCCCATATCGTTCCGAGGATGGAGCGCATTGAAGGATTTCGGCAAGCGTTAGTAAAAAAGGGACTTCCAGTTGTTGACGATTATTTTATCACAACGGAGATCCCGCGTATTCAAAAAGAATTGACAAGGTTGTATGAATCCGGCCGCTTGCCGGAAGCATTGTTTGCGATCAATGATTTAACATTGATGGAAGTTTTGTATTTTATTAAAGGAAATCATATTAATACTCCTGACGAATTGGCGATCATCAGCATTGACGATGTGCCGTTTGCCCATGTTTATACGCCGACGTTGACGACGATCTCGCAGCCGACGTTTGCCATGGGGAAAAAAGCGGCAGAACGGCTTTTTTTGCAAATCGCCAAAAAAAGCGAGCATCAACCGCAAGTTTTTCGTTTTTCGCCTACGTTTATCGAACGAGGATCGGTAAAAGAAAAAACATCATAGAAAGAGGGAGCAGACATGGAAGCAAAACAGCCAGTTGTAATTGGTGTCGATATCGGAACGACGAGCACAAAAGCGGTGGCGTTTGGCGAACAGGGGCGGACGCTAGCCTCCCACGCAATTGATTATCCAATAATACAGCAGCATCCAGGCTGGGCGGAGCAGGATCCGGAGGAGATTTTCGCAGCTGTTGTGAAAACTGTAAACGCTGTTATTTCTAAGTTAAAAATTCCTTCTAGCCAAGTGAAGGCGATCGGATTCAGCGCGGCGATGCATTCATTAATGGCGCTTGATGTATCAGGACGCCCGCTTACCCGCTGCATTATTTGGGCCGATAACCGCAGTGTCGGACAAGCGGAGCGGCTTTTGGATGAATTAAGCGGCATAAGCATTTACAAACGGACTGGAACCCCGATTCATCCGATGTCCCCGCTTCCGAAATTGCTTTGGATGAAAGAGGAACAGCCTGATTTATTCCGTCAGACGCACAAATTTGTATCGATGAAAGAATATGTGCTGTATCAATTATATGGCCAATATGTTGTCGACTATTCGATCGCTTCAGCAACGGGTCTGTTCCGCTTAGATACGCTTGATTGGGATGAGGATGTTCTTAAACTTCTCGGAATGACAAGAGCGCAGTTATCGAGCTTGGTGCCAACGACGCACATATTGCGGGGGATGAGGAAAGAATGGGCTGAGCAAATGGGCTTGGATCCGAACGTCCCTGTCGTTGTCGGAGCTAGTGACGGGGTGCTCGCTAATGTCGGCGTCGGAGCGATTTTGCCCGGGGAGGCGGCGATTACGATTGGAACAAGCGGCGCGGTGCGGACGATTTCCCCAATTCAAAAAACAGATGAAAAAGGGCGGACGTTTTGTTATGCGCTTACACCAAATCATTGGGTCGTTGGCGGGCCGACGAACAATGGCGGTATTTTGCTGCGTTGGCTGCGTGACGAATTTGGCAGCCCAGAGCGTGAAGTGGCGAAAAGGCTCGGCATTGATCCATATGAACTGCTGACAAAGTACGCTGAAAGAGTTCCAGCAGGTTCAGAAGGATTGCTGTTTCTTCCGTTTTTGTCTGGCGAACGTGCACCGTACTGGAATGCGAACGCAAGAGGGACTTTTTTCGGCATCAGCCTCCGTCATAAGCGGGAGCATTTTATTCGCTCGGTGATGGAAGGGGTATGTATGAGCGTCTTTTCTGTCGCTCTGGCGATTCGCGATGTCACAGGGCCGCTGTCGGAAATCCGCGTATCTGGCGGTTTTGCGAAATCTCCGTTTTGGCGGCAAATGCTTGCCGATATGATGGGAAAAGAGCTGTTAGTACCGGAAACGCACGAGGCGTCTGCGCTAGGCGCTGCAGCATTGGCATTGTATGCGCTTGGCGATATTCCATCGCTTGATACGGTGAAAACGTGGATTCATATTTTATCACGCCATGTGCCAAATGAAGAAAATACGCTTATTTATTCCGAACTATTTGATATATATACACGATTATATGATCGCTTAAAGGATGAGTTTGATGTGATTGCTTCTTTCCAGCGTAGAAATGGATAGCTACTAAATCGGTTTAGTTTGCATCAAACAGAAAAGAGGAGGAATGGAAATGGGAATCGCGATTGTTATTGCTGCGATTGTTGTGTTATTGCTGCTCATCACGGTTGCGAAAATGCATCCGTTTGTCGCTTTGATTTTGACATCCGTTGGAGTAGGGCTGGCAATGGGGATGCCGCTGATCGCACCGTCGCCGGAAACGCCGGGAATTATTGATTCGATTAAAGCAGGTCTTGGCAATACGCTTGGCTTTTTGGCGATCGTATTGGCGCTTGGAACGATGCTTGGAAAAATGATGGCGGAGTCCGGAGGCGCTGAACGCATTGCGAAAACATTGATTGACCGTTTTGGCCAAAAACGCGTCCATTGGGCAATGATGGTCGTCGCATTTTTAGTGGGGATCCCAGTATTTTTCCAAGTAGGATTCGTGCTATTAATTCCGCTTGTGTTTACCATTGCAATGGAAACAGGAATTTCACTTGTGACAATTGGTATTCCGCTAGTTGCCGGATTATCTGTCGTGCATGGACTTGTTCCGCCGCATCCTGCTGCGATGGCTGCCGTCGGCATTTTTAAAGCCGATGTCGGGACAACAATTCTTTATTCGCTTATTGTCGGGCTGCCGACAGCCATTATCGCCGGCCCGTTGTTTGGAAAATGGATCGGGTCGCGCATGTATAAACAAGTGCCTGGTGAAATCGCCGAGCAGCTTGTACAGCATAAAGAAAAGAAAGACCTCCCTGGCTTTGGCAACACGTTATTTACGATTCTGCTTCCGGTTATTTTAATGCTGGTTGCTTCCATAGCTAATGTTACGCTGGATCAAGCGTCGGAAGCATCGAAAGTGCTGCGCTTTATCGGGGATCCGATCATCGCGCTTTTGATCGCGACGATTTATTCGTTCTTTAGCCTTGGCTACGCTCGAGGATTCAATCGCGATAAAGTATTAAAATTTACCAATGACTGCCTTGGTCCTGTCGCCAATATTTTGCTTGTCATCGGCGCTGGCGGGGCATTCAATAAGGTGTTGCTTGATTCTGGAATTGGCGACCAAATCGCAGACTGGGCTACACATTCGCAAATGTCTCCGCTGCTGTTAGGTTGGGGAATTGCCGCGCTCATTCGGATTGCGACAGGTTCTGCGACGGTATCGATGATGACAGCGGCAGGCATCGTTGCCCCAATTGCGGCCAGCATTCCTGGCACGAACGCTGAATTGCTTGTATTAGCGACAGGAGCGGGATCACTCATTTTATCGCACGTCAACGACTCCGGCTTCTGGATGATCAAAGAGTATTTCGGCATGACCGTCAAAGAAACGTTGATGACATGGACCGCAATGGAGACAATTATTTCTGTCGTCGCTTTTGCGCTGATTGCGTTGCTGGATTTATTAGTGTAAGATATAAAAAATGTCAGGCGCGTTCACAAAAACCTGTCAAGTGGGCATTTCCGACTGAGATCGAACAACAATGCTGTAATAGTCACTTGCACATAACTCTGTCAAGCAGATATTAGAAAAAGAGTATATGAAGCTGCGGCCTTTTCTCGATACTCAACCGGGGAAAGGCCGTTATTTTTTCTCGGAAACGACTGTAATGGTAAAAAATGAATATATTCTTCAATCGCAATTACAAGCCTTAAAGAATCACACATTTATTTTTGGTGATCATCAAACTAACCCAGCAGGAAATTGCGTAAGGACTTCTAAAAGCGTGAGACTAATCGCTCGCTGAATCGTATAAAAAAGGAGATGCCGTCAAAACTATGTGTTTTTTGTTCATCTAAATGTAAAAAGCAGGTGAATATGCGAAATTAGAAGAACGGAACATTCGTTAAAAATTCGTCCAACGACATAAAATTTAGAAGTTGTATTTGATAGAGCATTTTTATTTAGGTTCAAAAGAAAAATCCTTGGACTATTGTTTATTGCTATTATATTTTTCGAATAAATTCGTCCACAGAATAATAGAACACTGCACGAATAACTGCATAAATCAGTAATTCAGGAGGAGACTGTAATGCAAATATAGATATAGAAAGACAGTATACAATTGCTTTGACTAATAGTCGATTTTCTTTTTTCATAATACTTTTACTTAAAATTTCAGAGAGGATTGATGCGGATACCCCATACAACAAAACAATGAAAGATACATAGAAGCCAGCAGATAAAAATATAGGAAATATTTACATCCAGAATCTAGGGGATTAGACAGATCGTTATCAGTACTGATACCAACCAATATGTTGTGAGATTTCTAAATAAAAATGCTTTCATTCATACTACACGACCTTTTTCATGTTTATCCATCGATTTTAATACAATGTAAATTTTGCAGTAAATGACAGTTTCATAGAGATTTTTTGTTAAGCAGCGATGGATAAATGAATGCGGAGTTGAAAAATATTAAAATATATAGTCCTGTTTGTTTGGACAACTCTTTTTTGTATGTATACGATATGATTATGCCGAAAAATTTTTTATACATCTTGATAGGAATACCTGTTTTATTAGTAAGTTCATTTTTTCTTTTGAAAATTTTTAATGAGAATCGAGCAAACGATTGAGTTTTAAATATCGACATTTGAAATTCAAAGGATAAGAATGTAATTTAATTACGGTTCTATGTCAATTGTTTTGGCGATCATTAATTTAATGACATTCGATCTATTAAGGACGATACAAAGTGGCTACGGCTAACGATCACAAGCGCAATTATTGTGTCAGTGATCGGAGGAGTCGTAGCTATTATTTTTGCTGCATTGAAGTAAGTGTTCAGTGACGGAAAAAATCGTGCGGTAGACAAGTAACTCATTTGTTGAATTGCTATGCTTCTGCTGTTTCTCTTGCCCTAGGTCTTGAATACACTAATGTTGAAGCAATGACAATTAGAAAGGAGAGATGTTCAATTGGAAGCTATTCTATCAATTGAATTCACTGCATATGTGGCATTAGCCGTTTTGCTGTACGCAATCCGTCAAGCAACCAATCTTTCGAATCGCTACATTCCGATTGTCGCAGTTGTACTTGGCATTGCTTTCTCTATTTTTGAAGCCAGCACTTTCTCATTTGAGGTTTTAGTAAACGGATTAAAATATGCCTTGTATGGGATCGGATCCGTCGCTGCAATCAAATATGCTCTTGAAAAGACAACGGAGAAATAATGGCAGACATAAATCCGGGGTGATAGCTGGTTGGAAAAGTATAAAGTGTTTCCTTTCTTGACAGCTGCATAAGCGTACTTGAATCAGCTCGAGGAACAAGCGGTTTTGCCGGAAATGGTAACAACCAGATGGTTCGTTTTTCGAGCAACACCATCACAATGCATGAAGGGTTGTTGTCAAAGCGAAGTTAAAAAGTACGAAATCTGGGGAGGAAGCGTCGAACATCTAGACGCTTTTTTGTTGATAATAAACGTTGCAAAGCTGAACTTGGTGAAAAAGATTATGTTTAAACCGTAAAGAAGTTAACGCTGCCGGCTATGTATGCGCCGGAGCGGACGAGTTGACCCAAAAATGCTTGAGAAATATTGTTCATATAATTTTTGGATTTCACAATCAATTCTTGTATAAATTTACATCTGGTGTATAATCAATTTGAGATTCAAAGGCAATCACCATATTACAAAATCAATAGATGAAAATGTTCCAAAGAAAGAAGAGATCGAGAAAAAGCTGGTGGAATATTGTCTATGATACAGAAGCAGCAGTAAAAAGCATTCTGGAAAAAACAAGGATTTAAAGGAAATTGAATTGTCGATCTGCAAACAAACGTTATGTTTTAAAAATAATGAAATTTGTCGTCGACCGCCAATCGTGCAAAAAACCTAGGGGATCGACGACTCTTTCAAATCTTCATTGAGCCCGCACAAATTAAAGGATTGATAAAATATAACTCCTTCGTTAAAATGAAAATAACCAATCAACCATTTAAAACGAAATGCTTATTTAACAACATTTTCTGGGGTTTTTATCTTAACTATGAGGAATTGAAACTAGGCTCAGTAGTTACATTGCTTATTGGTATTGCAGTTTTTATCTTAACTATGAGGAATTGAAACGCTGTCAGCATCCCTTCAATTTCTTGTGTTCGTTCGGTTTTTATCTTAACTATAAGGAATTGAAACTTTCTGTCAACCGTACTTTGTAAAATCAACCATGCGTTTTTATCTTAACTATGAGGAATTGAAACGCATAGAGATTCTCCTAAAAAGAAAATCATTGTCTCGCTTTTATCTTAACTATAAGGAATTGAAACCGAATTTCAGAGACACAGCAAAAGAATTGCACATTAGTTTTTATCTTAACTATGAGGAATTGAAACATTTTACATTGACAGTGTTTTCTGACTTCAGCACAACATGTTGATTCTTCTATTTTAATGACTAGGATGATGATGAAATTTTGCTTGACATCCTTTAGGAAAGTACTAATAGTCGAAAAATTGGAGTGCAATATCACTTGGCTTTAGACGCATCAAGACCATATTTTTTATTGTACGTACGGATTAGAAACTTACTGTATATGGGGTATTCCCTCATTACAATCACGTAGTGGGGTAAAGGCCCCATAATCATTTCATCATAAATAAGTGGTATGTCAACACTAAACTAGACAATTTTTTTGAGGTGTTTCTCTTTGTACTCCACCGGGCTTAAATACCCAAGTGTTCCATGGATTCTAATATGATTAAACCAAAAAACATAATCATCTAATTCCAGTTTCAATTGGTCTAAATTTTCGAAATATCTACCC
>ERZ1673773.70-NODE-70-length-12505-cov-27.698072_pt1 | contig 12505 bp, 19 predicted proteins | sample MGYA00580187_ERZ1673773 | MGnify/ENA primary metagenome ERZ1673773 (study PRJEB41219, sample SAMN04549596) | soil metagenome | isolation source: soil | place: USA: Texas, Big Bend National Park | collected 2009-03-17 ... | reverse complement strand
GAGATTATCTCATGAAATTAGCACATCAAGAAGGTGTGCAAGATTTGACGCTTACATAGCAATAGACAAGAGGTTTAGAAGTTTAAGTGGGTGAATTGAAACTCAAACATCCTTGTGAATTCAAACGGTGACACATTCCTTTTATGTGACGAACCATTGTTGTGATGTAGTTCGCATTGTGAGCAAAACAGGAGCGACGAAATCTCTGAAGGAAAGTTCTTTTTGTTTTGGGGAACATAGTTGTATCTGAACACTATTCGGATATGTGCGACGATACAATTATGACGGTGAAGCCAATTTATAGAATCTCAAAGAACGGTATTACTATCTAGAAACGGTGAGAGTTATTTCAAGAGATCCGACCTAGGGGATGCGGATAACATTCTTACACAGAATGGGTATGTTGAACAACAATCCAGTGATGCTGGTGGATCCGGATGGGCACTTTGTTTGGATGGCCATCAATGCGGGATTTGCGGCGTATGATGGGTATAAAGCCTTTAAAAAAGGCGGTTGGAAAGCGGCGACGATTGCCGTCGGCGTGGGACTGGTTGGCGGTGCTGCTTTTAAAGGAGCCAAAATTGCGTATAGGGTGTATAAAGCTAGACGGGCTCAAAGGTTTTTAAAAGGATTAGGTAACCCATTTAAAGGAAAAACTTTCAAAGAGATAGAAGACATGTTTATAAAAAAAGGTTTTGAAAAACGAGGTTCAGACCCATTAAATGGTAAGGGTGGATATGTAAATCCTAAAACAAGACGTTCCTACTATCTAGATAAGGGGGGACACTATAAAAAGGTTATGAGCCTCCACACGTTGATGTCAATAGGTTGGTTAAAGGGTAGTAAAAGAAAAAAGGAAAAATACTTTTTAAAATAGCTTTGGAGGTATATAAATTGCAAAAACATCTATTATCCTTTGAATATGACAGTGATGGAGAAAAACTTGAAATCCATGCAAATGAAAAAGGCTTGAGATACTTAAAAGAACAAATTGAAATCCTTTTAGAGCATAAGCAAGGACTTCATTTAATGACACCAAGTTGGGGAGGAGAGGAGCTGACAGAAGAACAGCAAGGAAAGGATAATATTTTAATACATCATGTGAAAATCTTTCACTGGGGCGATTAATCGCATCATACCTTGAGAAAGTAAGTTCTTTTTTATGAAGTGTAGCACTGAATCAACTGGTACCGTCAAGAATTTTGTGTAATGCAAGATAGATGGAGTATCTCTGAAATGGATTTGGAATGAATAGGGGGATGTGTCCCATACCCGTCAAGTTTAGTGTTGTAAATTTTTAAGACCATACTTGTAAATTAGCACATGATTTCAGAATCCCTTTTTCAAATTATTTCGGACAGCTTCGGAAATCATGTGCAAATTTTTTGCGGAGTATTTCGGATTTTGTACAGTGTTTCTAAACGTTTTGCACATTTTTTCGGATAACTATTTCTAGTACGCCTGATGAACGGATGAAAAGAAGAAACACCGAAGGAGCGGATTCGGCCTCTTAGGTGTTAATACTCCATTTCCCCCGCCATGCGCACCAATTTTTTGACTAAGGTGCTAGGCACGTGTCAGTGATGAACTCGATCAGTTGGAGACCGAACAATGCCCGGATGGAACGACCATCGAGTATACGTACGATGGATTCGGGAACCGGACGAAAGTCGTGAAAACAAAGGATGGACAGTCGACGACGATCACGGCTGATTATAATGCGGTGAATCAGTAGATATTATGCACGAATTGTTAAGAGAAATATTTATGGAAGAGAGAATGCCCTAAAGTGGGAAAGAGGAAGAGCTTATGCAGTGAGAAAGGCTGGGGGCAACATGTATCTTCACGTCAGACCTTAACTGCATAAAAAAAGGAGGAAAGCTATGTTACTAAAAACATTTCTGTTATTAGGCGAAGAAGGGATAACTGATGTTAAAAAAAGCTTTTCCTTTCAAACTAGATGCATGACCAAATTGTATGAAAGAGTCTTTGATAAAAAATATAAAACTGTTGATTGTAGGCAATTAAATTTCCATTGTGGTAATTATCCCGAAATAAAACTATTAGAATGTTTTGATGGTTTCTGTCAAGTTTTAGTACCATATAATGTTGAAGAATTTCTCAAGTATCCAGATAACAAGAAGAAAGTAGAAATTTTAGAACTGTTAAAAAATAGCCTCGATTTCGTTATTAGGGAGAAAAATTGGGATCCTGATCCTTTTCAAGAAGCTTATGAGAGAGTAAAGGAGTTAAACTATATTAATGAATTTATATGGGATAAACCAAAATTTAGTCCAAATAGAAAATATAAAGCTGAGGTAATTTGCAATCACGATCTATATGATTTTACACTAAAGATAGTGATTAAAGATAGAAATGGTAAAATATTGCATGAAAAAGAAATAGTATCAACTGAACCGGATGAACTTATTTATGATAGGTTTTTAGGTCATTTACAGTGGATAAGCGATGATGAGATAGCCCTTTACGAGAAATATTCAAAGCGATATGTCCCTGTAAAATTATCAGAAGTATTATAAAGAGTATTTTATGGATATAGTTAAGTAATATTTCACACTTGGGCAGTTAGAAATTTTTTTAGAAGGACATAATTCGTCCTTCTGATTTTTTACTCTTAGGAAAAAGGCAATGCGACATACTTTTGAATAAAGGTAGAAGGAAATGAAGAGATAGAAGATGAATCTTGAACAATTAATAGGGCTTCTAAAGATAGGGCATGAAATAGAATTCACTTATAAGGGCGAACGTTATTCAATCACTGATACTCAAAAAGGCATTTGTCTTACACAGTACTATGATTTAAAACATCAAGTATATAAAAATTTAGAGCATCTTATAAATAAACACTAATCGGTAAAGAAAAATTAAAAGATATTATTTCTGAAATTCAAGTGATTAATATTTTTTAATTATCTAAAAAGATAAAGGATATTGTAATAATTACTATGTTGAGTGTTCGAAATTTATAATGATTTCTTTATAATACGTAGACAATTAAATTTATTAAAAAATAGAGAGACTTAAGCTAATGGATAAAAAAACGCCAAAATGATTATTGTATAAGTAAGTATAAATGATGGCTGCCTATGTTGTGATTGGACATTTCGGGCAGCCGTTTTCCTAAAGGAAGAGTTTGTGTAAAATAATTCCCGCTTGTTAATCAACTGGTACCTCATATGACAACGAAACGGGTCTATACTACTTGATCGCCCGCTACTACCATCCCACGCACGGCGTGTTCCTGTCGCTCGACCCCGCCCCGGGCGTTGCGGATGACCTCTTGACACAAAACGGGTATGCGTATGCGAACAACAACCCGGTGATGCTGGTCGATCCGGATGGGCATTTTTTCTGATTGGCGGTTAACGCCGGATTTGCGGCGTATGATGGGTATAAGGCATTTAAAAAAGGCGGTTGGAAAGCGGCGGCGATTGCAGTAGGCGTAGGGCTTGTTGGTGGTGCTGCATTTAAGGCATTTCGAGCAGCACAAGCAGCAAAGGGTCTCGCACGGTTTTGGTATAAAGGTACCTTTAAAAATAGTATAGAATCGCTAGCATATCATCATAACTAACATGTCGTTAGAAAGGGACGCTCCTATAGTCCAGAAAGATACACAAAACTAGCGAGAGCATTCTATCGTTCAAATAAACATTTGCGAGAAGAAGTGACACTATCTACAGGCAAAAAAGGATATAGAATTAAGAAAGGAAAGGTTGGAGGTTATTATACCAAAAGAGGGAAAATAGTGACATTTTGGCATAACGGTTGGAAACTCAAGAAAAAGTAGAAATATGAATATTATCATTTTTAACATAGTTAAAGAGAGAAAGAGGTGAACAATTTATGAAGGTTAATCACGATGTAATATTAGAACTTGAAAAAATGAGTATATTATTAAACAATGATTTTCCCTCAGAAGATATAGAAAGAATTGAAAATACCATTTTTAAAGATAATGATAAATACTGTTTGACAGGGGACTTTGACAGCTTTTGTTCATTAATAAGTGGAAGTTTAAGTTATGTCCTTGCTCATAAAAAGATACCTAGGTATCAAAGAAAATTGTTGTATAAAGATTTTTTTGCTTTGTATCCTTATTACGAACCTTTAAGGAAATATTTAAACAAATTCCCCCATTTTTCCGAAGAATTACAAGTTCACGAAAGGGTTCGGGAATTACTTTTAGAAGTCGTTAAATCATACTAAGGTTTAATATTTCTATACTTTAATTTTTTCATTAATATTTGTTGAAATTTAAAGAATTTGAAAGAGGGTGTCCCAAAAGTGATCATTTTTGGGACACCCTGTTTATTACCTAATCGCCCGTTATTACCATCCAGAGCATGGCGTGTTCCTTTCCTTGGATCCAGACCCAGGGGATGCAGATGACATTCTCACGTAGAACGGATATACGTATGCGAACAACAATCTGGTGATGTTGGTGGATCCGGATGGGCATTTTGTCTGGATGGCCATCAATGCGGGATTTGCGGCGTATGATGGGTATAAAGCCTTTAAAAAAGGTGGTTGGAAAGCGGCGGCGATTGCCGGCGGCGTGGGACTGGTTGGCGGTGCGGCGTTTAAAGGTGCCAAAATTGCGTATAGGGTGTATAAAGCTAGACGGGCTCTAAATTTTGCTAAAGTTACTAGAAAGGCTGTAGCTGGAAAAATAACAGGATATACTAAACATGGTTTAGCACAGGCTATACAAAGAGATGGTGGTAGAGGAGTGGCTCCTAAAGCTATTCTAGATGCAACTAGAAACCCAAAGAAAGTGGTTCAACAGTCAGGAGGAAGAACGAAATATGTGGGTAAGAATGCGGTTGTAGTTCTAAATAAGAACGGAAAAAATAATTACTACTTACGCAAAGGGCTCAAAAGGTATAAGGAGGAAGTAAATGTTAAAGCTAAGCGCAGATATGTTACTTTTATTAAGAGAATGCTTGGAATCCCGTAGACCCGACCTTCTGTGGGTTTTAAATAATGAAATTAATATAAATGAAACTTTAGGTAACGAATTGAGAGATATTGTAAATGAAGAGTTTTTGGAAAAAGGATTAAATGATGATGAACCAAATGAGCTGGGGATAAAATTAGAGAGATTAATAGACGAAATTGGAAGGTGTTTTATGTAAGTATGTCTGTTTAAAAGGTGAAATTTCTCAGATTTACGATTTATAATCGTGAATTAATCCTTAGAAGACAAATTCTCTTGAGGTTTTTCGATTAGGGTAATAGGTATGTGTCGAAAGAGAACGTGGCATGAGACTGTGGATCATAATGGTAGAATTAGACAGGTTAGACCTGATACTAAATTTACTGGTGGTGCCAAGGTTCACTATCGTTTTGATAAGAATGGGAACTATATTGGAAAGTGGTGAAAAAATGAGACAACCAACAAAAGAGGAAGTGGTTGATAAACTGAAAATGATTTTACAAGGAAAGCTAACAAGAGAGGAAACAGCAGATTGGGTTTCAGAATATGTCATGTAGGATGAGCCAAATATATCAGATGAAACTGTTTGGGAACTTTTACAAATTGTTGATTTAAAAGATGGTCCGGATGAATACCTACATGTAGAACAAGACATTATGGATTGGATAACCAAGTATAGCGATTAAAAATGTTAAAAAACCTTGATTGGCTATGCGCCTTTCAAGGTTTTTTATTTCACCGACCGGGAAACGATCACGTACGATGCGAAGGGCAACCGGACCGAAGACGGTGAGTACCAATATGAATGGAACGAAGCCGATCAGCTTGTCGCTATCACTCGAAAAGGCGAAAGCACGCCGTTTGTGACCTACAAATACGACGAAGACGGCCGCCGTATTCAAAAGACCGTGGGTGGCGTTGTGACGAACTACCATACCAAGGCGACAGCCTCAACGTCTTGTATGAAACCGACGCGAGCGGAAATGTGGTACAATCGTATGTATACGGAGAAAACGGCCAGCTCTTGGCGATGAAAAAAGGTAGTGCCACCTACTTTTACCACTACAACGCCCATGGCGATGTCATCGCTTTAACAGATGCCCAAGGAAACATTGCCGCGCGCTATCAATACGATACATGGGGCAAGATTCTTTCCCAATCGGGGGATATGGCAGCAGAAAACCCATATCGCTATGCAGGATACCAATATGACAACGAAACAGGTCTATACTACTTGATCGCCCGTTACTATCATCCAACTCATGGCGTGTTCCTATCTTTAGATCCCGACCCAGGGGATGAGGACGACATTCTCACACAAAACGGCTATACGTACGCGAACACCAACCCGGTGATGCTGGTCGATCCGGATGGGCATTGGGTATGGCTGGCCATCAATGCAGGGTTTGCGGTTTATGACGGGTATAAGGCGTACAAGTCAGGAAAAGGATGGAAAGGTGTCGCAACTGCAGCGACGTTTGGATTTATTGGTGGGGGACGGATTAAAGCTGTTAAGAAAATAATACATAGTGTTTATACATTGACAAAGAATGGGAAAGTCGTATATGTGGGGAGGAAAAAAATATTGCTAATCGAAGAAGTGCGCATAAAAGGAAACATGGCGATACAACGTTTAATGTAGTTAAAAAGAATCTGAGTTATGCAGAAGCTAGAGGTTTAGAACATAGGCTATATCTAAGATATGGAGGAAAAAAGAAACTGAGAAATAAAATTAGACCGATAAGTCGTCAGAATAAGAACTATAAATATTACATCCGTGCATCTAGAAAAATATATAGGTAATTAAAGTAGATGGGGGAATTGCAATGAATGAAAAAATACTTGAGTTGCATGAATTACTTACTTCTAAATTTAAAGAAATGAACGATGATTCGTTAAAGGAGATTGAAGAGACATTATTTAAAGCTTTAAATTTTGATCGGAGGAAAGCTCCCGAAAAAACAATATTAGAGGTAAAAATAAAATTCAAAAAAAATAACTTAAAATCTAACGTAATAAGTAAAGGGGATATTTTTGAAATTTATCTAGAAGATATTAGTAAATATGTATACGGTGTTATTGTATCTGGAGAAATAAGTAGAAACAGAAACGAAGAAATTTTAATTGGCTATCTGAACAAGTTCTCTTCAACAAAGCTTCCAATAAATGAGATTTTCCAGATGATAAAAGCGAAACAATTTTTATTCATAGCCAATACAGGAATCACTGGGATTAAAAAGGGAAAATGGATATTAGTCACAAATTATACTAATAAAATATTTGATGATGAGGAATTACGTCAGTTGCCATATAAAATTTATTTTATGGATAAGTATTATAAAAGCGTTGGTGACAGTGTAAAGGAAATTTTAGAATGCGAGGTGATTTCTAAAGAAGAAGCAGATAAAATCCCTAACCCTCTTGGAATCGTTGGTGAAAAAGAAATTGAAAATATGTTAATTGAAACATTCAAAAGTACTATTTAAGCATTCTGATGCTCTGTTTGAAATTAAATTTTGCAAATACCGTATTCAAGCTTACTAGAGAACAAAACTCAATGGCTTCTCAGCTTGTTGTTAATAAGTTTAAGAAAAGTAAAATTTTAAAAAAATAGTTTTAGAGTATATAAAATGGAAGTTGAAGTTTTATTACAAAATTTAAAAAATTACTATAATCATGATAAGGGAAAAAGAAATGCTGAAACTTCATTCGTTTAATCCTAAAGATAAACCAGAATATATAAAAATTAAGAAGAAAATGAAGTCTCAAAATGGGTTTAAGTTGATTACATATATAGAAGAGAATTATTATTGCAAAGCTAATTCAAATGCGCTCCAATTTACTTTTGAAGCAGGAATAGCGATGTTGTTAGAAGGAAAAACGAAAATTTTTAATCAGTTGTGGTCGTACTCCTGAAGAATTAATTATTACTTCGAATACAGATGATATTGCTAGAATTTTGTTAAAAAAAGAGTTAATGCCTTATACATTTGAGGTGAATTCTATTATTTAAGTGGGGAACAAATCCTCACTTTTTCTTTTAGATCTAGGAAACATTGCCTCGAGCTATCAATACGATACGTGGGGGAATATTCTTTCCCAATCAGGGGATATGGCAGCGGAAAACCCATATCGCTACGCAGGATACCAATATGATGAAGAGACCGGGCTATACTACTTGATCGCCCGATACTACCATCCAACTCATGGCGTGTTCTTGTCCATGGACCCTGATCTGGGAGATTCGGACGATATCTTGACGCAGAACGGCTATACGTATGCAAACAACAACCCGGTGATGCTGGTCGATCCGGATGGGCATTATGCTCATATTGTTATTATAGCTGGAATGGGGGCTTATAGAGCTTATAAGATTTATAAGGTCTACAAGAAGTATAAAAAAATTTCAAAAAAATATCATTCGAATCGTAAAAGAAATTCTGCGATACATCATGGATATGAAATTTATGATAAAAAACTAATAAAGTAGTTAAAGTTGGTATTAGTAGTGGAAGGATTTCTAAAAAGGGAAAATCATATCGCGCTGAAAGACAAGTTAGAAAGTGGAATAGGCAATACAGGAAGATCGGTATGCTTCACGAATAGTAAAAACTAACATACGTGGTAGGTATAATGCACTGAGATGGAAAAAAAGGCATAAGGAATACATTAATAGAATCCAGCCTAACAACAAATTATCACCTCCATTTCACTATCGTCCATAAATTTAATAAAAGGAAGTGAAAAAATGACTGTTATAAGGGATATTCAACTTTCTATTCCAAGTGATATAAACTATTTTGATCATACTGTAATAGTTGACTATGATACTGGTGAGACAAGCCCCTTTACCGATTATAGGCAAAGCAAGTCCGCCATCTTTCATTATGAAACAAGATGTATTACATCACTTTATACTTGTCTTTTGCCCGAAATTCATACAGATGGGGAAAAGGGGGTTATCATTCAATGCGTACCGGAGCTATCTAAATTAAGCGAGAAAGAAATTGAAATGGAAATGGTACCCGATTTTATTACTGTTTATGTTGAAATGGATTATAATCAATACTTCTCTCTTACGGATGACTTGGAAAAAAAGAAAAAGGTATTAGAAGTGTTACAAGAGGGTATGGAAAAACTTGCTGATGAGCGAGGATGGGATAAGCAAATTTTTCGTGAAATATACAACAAGATAAAAGAATTAAATTACAAAAATACATTTATCTATAAGAAAAAAAGCAGCCCTAATCGTAGATATATATGTAGCATTATATGTGAACACGAAGTCTCTTATGTAGATATATATTTAGAAATAAAACGTCGAAAAGGAAATAAGGTTTTAAAAAAAGAAAGATTGGTAAGAGTAGACAGACCACACGAATCTTTTTATTGGAGATATTTAGGTGATTTAACATGGACACTAAATCATAAGGTAACATTTACCGATCATTTACATCATTTTGGGTGGGCTGTAACTTTTTTAGAAAAAGAAACGCAGCTTATATGGAAAGTAAATAAAGTTTCGTATCTTTCTTCATAAATTCATATGTTAGTAAATCTCCCGCCAAAAATGAGTGTTCCTCGTTTGTGGGATATTTAAAAGAGAAAAGCAGTTTAATGATATTTGATAGACATGTACATTTAAAATATCGGTATGGCAACAGAAAATTTTGGTGCAGAGGTTTTTATGTGGATGCGGTAGGAAGAAATAAGAAAGTAATTGAAGAATATATACGGAATCAAATACAGGATGATATAGTTACAGATCAAATAAGATAGATCCGTTCACGGGGAAAGAGATAAAAAGTAACCATTTGAGGGCTGCCGGAAGAGAAGTGCGGTTGGCGAACCTTTCATAATGTAAAAGGAAAGAATAGAGGTGCAGAAAGAGTAGTTATTAATCAGCATAATGGAAGGGTTTATTACACAAAAAATCATTACAAAACGTTCAGAAGGATAAGATAGAATGAAAATGATAAGTTATCAGAATTTATTGGAAAACAGTAAAAGAACATTTTTTTGGCATATTCTATGGAGAGAATTCGCATGATTCAAAATACTGCAAATCTTAATGTAAAGATTTTTTATTTAGCAGGAAAAGAATGCACAACTGAAACAAAGCTTTTGAAGGAATTCGCACGAAAAATGAGTTTTCCAGATTATTTTGGTTGTAATTGGCAGGCTTTAGATGAATGTATTAATGATTTGGATTGGATTAAGGAAAATGAATATTTACTAATAGTAAATAATGCACACTATATTCTTAATAGTCCCTTTGTTATTTTGAAAGAGCAACTGTTTTCATCATTTATTGAGCTATTAGAGAATGCAAAATTGGAATGGGAAAATGGTAGAAATTTTGATGATTTTCCCACATTGCCAACCCATTTTAAAATTGTGTTCGTTACAAGAGAATCGGAAGAAAAATTTTTATTAAAGTTAAAAAAAGTAACTAGTTTCAGGATTGTTGAAATTTAAAGAACTCGAACCCTCTTTGATGAAAAGAGTTTTTTTATAAGTACAAAACCTTCATCCATAGCATCCCACCCTCTTTGGGAGTGGGTTTTTAATAAAGAAAAGCTTGTCAAATTTTATTTTAATTGTAAAATACTAGTTATATAGGTAATTATATGAAAATTAAAAAATTTGTTTGGTTTCATTGCACTTTTTTGTCCTTATTTTTATACGAGTTTTCCAGTAAATGCACAAAGTAATCTTCAGACAATTATCATCGCCTGTATATATGACGAATTGCCCTGTGATTTAATTGAAGATTTAGAAACAGTTCCGACTGCGGAGAAGGGGGAAGAGGTGATCTCTCGGCAAGATGGATTTGAAGTGAAAATTGACATAGACGATCAAGAAGCGGGCTCGGAGCTATCGGTTTCTGTCGATGCCCCAAACTTAGAGAATGATGGAACACTTTTGTTTGTGAGAAGGAGTGTAGATGATTATGAATGTTATTGAACCAAGTGTTTATGAACCTACATATATATCCATCTTGTTGATCTTACTCGGTTTAGGTTATTTATTTTTAATAGGATTAGCTATTTCCAAATATCAATTTAAGATTTCCGGTAAAATTTTTTTGGTAATATCCATTGTAATTTATTTATTGGTCGGAGCTTATATGGTAGGAACAGGATATTATATCGATGAGGAGGCACCTGATGCGCTTGTTTTTCATAAATTTGGCTTTTTGGAATTAATCATCCTGTCCTATGCGTACATTTTTTTAGGACTTGCAGTAGGGTTTGGGAAAAGGAAAGAGAATTGAAATTGGAAATCCCCAAGGAATTTGGAGCCGTGGAGACGGGATAAAAGGATGTAATCCATAATAAAGGAATCAAGGAGAACGATAACAATGAAAATTAGTGAATTGGCTGTTTACGAGCCATATTATATTTCAATTTTTTTAGTCTTACTTGGATTAGGATATTGGATGATAATTGCGTTAGTTGTTTCTAAATTTCGTTTTACTATATTCGGTAAATTATTTTTGGCAATATCCATTGTGATCTATCTCTTGGTCGGGGTTTATATGGTTGGCAAGGGGGATTATATCGATGAAAAAGCTCCGGATTCACTTATTTTTCATAAATTTGGCTTTTTGGAATTAATCATCCTGTCCTATGCGTATATTTTTCTAGGACTTGCAGTAGGGTTTGGGAAAAGGAAAGAGAATTGAATGTTAAATCTTGGATTTTTCAATATTCCACTTGTTTTTTCATAACACGGTTATGCAAAAAAGATTGGCCAAATTTTATGGTCAATCTTTGTATTTATCTATTCAAATACTTTTGTTGAAGAGGAAGATCTTATCGTTTTATTTTCTCTCCGCTCTTATTTCTTTTTTTAAGAAACCAGAACAGGACTGTAAGTGAAAATAATAAAATTGGTATATATCCAACTAACCGCCATGCGTTTAACGCACCGAGAAAATAATATGCAACTGGTAAAAATGTTACAGTACTAATAAGCATAAACAGCCAAGAACGATGGAGTAAACCAATTATAAATGTAAGTATTGAAATAACAAATGAAGTTCTCCATAAGAATATAATCAAATTAAAATCATCCAATATATCGTCCACCCCCTGCGTGAAATACTGTAATATTTAAAGAAACTAGGAGCTGTCCAAAAAGTCAGGGTTAACTGACTTTTTCGAGCCCCTTCATTTTAGGGACTTATCGGGCAGACCATTTTTTCTATCTTTTTATATCCTTCAGAAGTCTTATGAAGGACTTTTCTTATGCTCCCTCTTTCTGAATTGGTTCTTCAAAAGTTTTCTGACGGACATTCAGCACATATAATTGCTTCTTGTTGGGTTCATTGCCTCTTATGAAGGACATTTACAAAGTTTATTCAATTATTTTTGTCCTTCACTGTAGTATTTCTCCAAACTCTTTCATTTTAGGAACTCATCAGGCAGCCCCTTTAAAAAATTGATTTCTTACTCATCATCAACTTTTAATTTTAAATTTGAGTAAAGAACTGTAGTTGAGCAATTTTCATTACAATAATTACCATGTAAAAAGAGACAAACG
>ERZ1673773.64-NODE-64-length-17035-cov-28.859482_pt1 | contig 17035 bp, 11 predicted proteins | sample MGYA00580187_ERZ1673773 | MGnify/ENA primary metagenome ERZ1673773 (study PRJEB41219, sample SAMN04549596) | soil metagenome | isolation source: soil | place: USA: Texas, Big Bend National Park | collected 2009-03-17 ... | reverse complement strand
ATGTAGACACCTCATTTTTTAGTCTATTATTACTATAATAATCTGTGTCTACTTTAGTCTAACATCAGTAAAGTTATCTAAGGAGGTATTTTTTGCGGTGAATAAGTTTGAAGGAAAGTTAAAAATGTACAAACATTTGGAAGATATTCGTAACAAATTATGGTCAGAGGATGGTAAAAGTAGAGTATCTGTAATGGTGGGTGCGGGATTTAGTTTAAATGCTGAAAAACTTGATGAATCCTTGGAAAGCATGTCTTTATGGTCAGATTTAAAAAGTAAAATTGCTGAGGAATTGAAACATATAAATATTTCGGAAGAGACTGACGTTTTGTCTTTGGCTCAAATTTATGAAGAGGAATATGGAAGAACAAATCTGGATGAGTTAATAAAACAAGCAATACCAGATCAAAATTATGAACCGGGTGAACTCCATAGAAGTTTACTACGATTACCATGGGCAGATGTATATACCACTAATTATGATACTTTACTAGAAAGAACATTGCCTTATGTTTATGAACGAAGTTACCAAGTAATATATGATATTAATGATATACCAAGTTCCGTTTCGCCCAGAATAATTAAATTACATGGTAGTTTTCCATCGAAAAGACCTTTTATTTTTACAAAAAAGGATTATGATACCTATGAGCAAAAATTTACTCCTTTTGTAAATATGGTACAACAATCTATAATGGAAACTACTTTTGTCTTAATAGGATTTTCTGGAAATGATCCCAATTTTGAAAAATGGACAAAATGGGTACGCGATAATTTAGGGGAACATATGCCTAAAATATATATGTTAGCCTATAATGAACAAAAAAATGAATCTCTTTTAAGGGAAAGAAATATAACTCTTATAGATTTTAAAGATGTTTATAAAGAAACTGAAAATAAAGATGTATATAAGGAAATGTTTAAAGATATATTTGATTTCCTTTCCTATAAAGATAGAAAGGATAAAAAAGAGTGGCCATATAAACCTTTTCCATATAGTTCTTCAAATCTTGATAAAGTATTACAAACTTTTAAGTATAACCGCGAAAGTTATCCTGGTTGGTTAATCGTGCCTGATATAATTAAGAAAAAGAACAAAGGCAATATAGAATTAAGTAAGGATAATATACTTAGACATATAAGGGATGAAGATGATATTTCAATAAAAATATCAATTATTTATGAATTAGTATGGGTATACGAAAAATTTCAGATACCATTAGATTTTCATTTTCACAATTTTTTAAAGAAATTTGTTGATGAGATTTTAAAAGATGAAGTTTTACTATCAAAAATAAATGTTAATTTATTTGCCTTTATTGTTTTAAGACTAGTGAAGGAAGCAAGGTTAGATTTTAATGAAGATGAATATATAAAATATACTAAATCCTTAAAAAAAATAAGATTAACAAATGAACAACAGAATCAACTAATTTATGAAGAAATACAATTTAAACTTTCAAACTTTGATTTTGAAGAAGTAAGAAATAAAGTAAATAAATGGGAATTATCAAAAAAAGATTTAGATTGGTCTTTAAAGAAAGCGATTATTTTGTTGAAAATTGGTGAAAAGCAAAGAGCTATTGAAGAATTAGAGGAAACCCTTGAAAGAGTTAGACAATTGATAACCATAAGTAGGAATAATTATCATTTATTATCTTTAGAAGGCTTAATTCTCGTAAACCTAATTCAGTTAAATCACCATTACTCATTAACTAATAGTAAAGATAGGCTAAATTATCTCGAATCAAAATTATGTAACCCTCTAAAGGAATTAGATTTTATGTATAGCAGAATTAAACTTTTTGAAAAAAAATCAGGGGTTTTTGTCAAAAAGGGTTTTGACCCAAACAAAATTAAACGTACATATAGTTTTTCCAATTTTTTTGAATCTGAGGCGGTTGATTCCTATTCTATCCTAATGATTTCTGAGGAATGGGGGATGTATCTTACTAATAGCAAAACAATTAATGAAGCAATAAAAAATCTTGAAATAATCTATCCATTTTATTCATGGGTTAAATTCATTCAAGTTGGTAATTTAAAGAATATTGATGAATTCTTTTCTAGAGAGACCATCTATAAATCCAATGCTTCTAGTTTATCAAATCTTTTTAAAATAATTTTTAATGGAATAAAAAATAAAGAGAATACGAAAGTTGAGTTATTATTAGAAATTCTATCTCGTCTGTATTTTGCTTTAACGAAAGATGAAAAGAAAAAGGCTGATAATTTAATATTGGAATTATACAAAGATAGGGATTTATACAAAGTAAATATCTATTCAATTATAAAAGTACTTGCATCTTTGTTTGAGAGAATTATTTTTGATAAAGACCAGAATGAACGAGCAGAATTTTTTAGTAAAGTACTTGAACTTCCGATAATTGGGGATCCACATGGAGAATTAAAAGATATTGACTTGGATGAAAATTACTTCTTTGACCCCTCTTATAAATTTGAATTTGATTTGGATGATGCCGAAGGAATATATATAGTATTTAATCAAAAAGAGATTGATAGACTTTTAAAAATTCTAGATGGAGAAAAAAGTAATATACGTGATGCAGCATTATCAAGGTTGATTAAACTTATAATAACTAAGAATTTGGATAGAGAAACAGAATTTAAAGTTAGAGAAAGTATAAAAAATATAATTTTAAAAGAAAAAAGTGGATTTAGTTATTATTTTTTGGAATCTTTTCTTGTTCAATTAACACAAGATGAGAAATTTCAAAATGATTATATACAAAAAAGAATACAACAGCCTATTCCTAAATCTTATCATAATGGTGTTGTATCCATCGGTAATGCTCTTCAAGTTTTGTTACAGGATTTAAGAAACGTATTTCCTAGATTTATTAGAACGAAAAAAGAACCTCATATATTAGTGTCAAGAGAAAATTATCTAAAGTGGTTAGAGCAATTTTTTTATTGGTGGGAAGATCAAGAAAGTTGGTTACTTAAAGGAGAAAAGGATGAATTATTTGGAGAAAATCAAGATTTACTTTATATAGTAATTTTTTTAAAGAATTCTTTCTTAGCAAATATTCCTTTAGAGTATCTCTCAGAAAAACAAAAAGAAAAAATATCAGAAATATATTTTAAGATAGATAAAAATCAACATAATATTGCTTTATTATTAATTCCCGTTCTTTTGAGATTAAAGATTATATCAGAGGAAGAATTAGAAAAAACTTTTGAAGGTATCTTAGATAATAATGTTGAAATAAGTAAGTCTGCAATTAGTTCGATTTATGATTTAGCAGTTTTCAAAAAGTATAATGAGATTGACTTGGATTTATCAGAGTTGAAAAAAGAAATATTATACCTTTTTAAATATAGAAAAGAAAATACATTATTAGAGGTAACAAGAACTTTAAGGTATATTATAAATTATGCTCCTGAGACTTTTGATGAAAATGAATATTTACTTATAATTAAGGTTTTGACAACTATGTACAATGATTTAACAAATGGTTTTTATGAGAATAGTTCAATATCAAATGATTTTTTTGAAATCTTTTCTGAATCTACAGGATTGGCAGCATATATTTATAAACTTGGTAAATCGAATTACTGTAATAAATTGCAGCATTGGAAGAGGATTTCGCAAGAAAATAGGTTGCCTGAAGTACGAAAATATGCTCCACTCTTTGAAAAATAATATTGGATTTTAAGTTTTAGGTTTAATGGCAAACACTGCTACATCTATATGTTGTCTGCGATCATCACTCGATACATGTGGAGTGTGTGGCGAAGATGGTTTTAAAAAAAGAATTATAATAGGTCTTCTTTTTATGAATTATGTTATTGTATTGCCAAATACGGCTACTTCAATATTCAATCATTTGTTGATCAGCATGGATGATCGGCTTACTCCTTGTTTCTAAAAGAAAATATAATCAAAGATAAAAACAAAAGGGCCGTCATGTGGGAGTGCTTGGAAGAGATTGTGTTGAGGGAAAATTAAGCAGAGGGAGCCGGAAATCCGTAAAGATTTTCGGAGCTCCCTCTGCTTTTATTTCGATTTAGTCAATGAAGAAAATTCAGGAATTGCCTCATGAAAGGACAGGAACTTTTAAAATTGTATTTTGATTATTTGTTGGCTAATCCATTCAACCAATTTTTGGTTGGGAATGGGTGTATGAAAAGAGGTTCCGTTCAAACTATATAGAATATTTCTTGATTGATCACGATTGCTTTTTTCAATTAAATCGAACAATTCTTCTTTACTTAAATCAGCTTGATGAAAAAGAGAAAGAATTAAGGATTCATAGGACATGAATTGGACTATTCTCCCGCACTTTAAGATACAAGGCATCTCAATTAAAAAAGGGTAATGAGTTTGTAGGGGTTTCATTCTAAATTCATGGACTAAAGGATCTAGTTTTTTGCAAAGGGCTGAAACAGTGGATTTCGAGAATTTCTTGCCACATAATTGTTCTGTAATTTTTTGTACTTTCCGAGTTGAAACACCGTTTACCACTATTTCCATCATTGCAAGCAATAATGCTTGTTCGCTATGCTGATAGCGTTCAAAGAGATCGGTACTAAATTTGCCATTACGATGCCGCGGTACGTGTAAGTGACAAATATGAAATTTTGTGTAAATAATGGTAATATATGGACGATATATATAATGAGGGTCAATTATTCTATGGGCTGGTGAATCCTCAAAAATAACATTTGAAAGGGGGTGCTCATATGAAAGCAAAGAGGTTAATCAGTTTATTGCTTGTGATGGTCGTAGTATTTTTCATGACAACAACCGCATTCGCCGCTTCGTCATCGAAAACATTCACCTCATCCTCTGGAACAATCGGTTCAATGAGTCTGTATCTTGACCCGGGTGAGAGTGGTTCCTCGTCTATTGCTACAATTAATGTCTCCGGATTACCGGCAGATGCGGTCATTACAAAGGTCGTTGCTGATTGTAACACGATGTCGTATTCTGGCGCAATCCTGTCAAACAGATTGTATATAACAACCAGTAACATTTCCGGATGGACATCGGCACCATGGGGATCTGGTAACAAAACAGAAATTTCTGCAGGATTGATTGGCACGCTTGCGAATGGCACATATCAACTTTACTATACGGGAACCAACGTCAGCAGTTTGTCTCCCGGTTATAAAACATATAAAAATATAAAGCTGACGGTGTACTACAACTACTAAACAACATCTTAAACCCGGATAGGTAAGTAGTGGTTATCTCCAGATATTTTCCAGCAAAGTATCAGGCGAAATCCTATGCAAAGGAGTGAATGGAAAATAAGTCGTATAAAACCATTAGATGTCAACTTAATCAATATATTGCTTGGAACAAAAATTGACAATAGGCTGCGGATGAATGGCTTTCCGTCCCCTGACTTTACCAGGTTCGATTTCTGCACGAAAACAGCCCCTGCCATGAGTGAAGAAGAATTCAGAGAGGCTATTATTGAACAGGCAAAAAAAGATGCCGCCAAAGGTATCTGTGGCGGTGAATCTGCGGGCTACAGAAATCTTATGAAAAGCTATATTTCCGTTGTGTCTCCAGATAGAAAAGGTATTATCGCAAAAGCATCCCAAAGTTTTGCCGGCAAAGGCCGAATATCCTTTGTGGAGTTCAAAGATGCAGGTAATAATGTCATTGCCCATTATTCACAAAATAATGGTTGGACAATGGTGATGACAAAAGCAGAAATGGCACGAACTAGTGAGTTTAGCGCAATATACGTTGAAGCATGGCGCGAGGCATATTATGGGAAAGGCAATACTATTGATGGTGCAGCCATCTCATCGGGAAGTACATTCAGCGTACCTGTTTAATCTCACTAGTTTCTATTCAATTTTCGGGCGGAGGTGTCCGATAAGTCCCTAAAATGAAGCAAGTGGAGAAAAACAATGCGTTTCTCTCCACTTGCTTTTATATTTTTTCGATTTTTATCTGAAAGTAGCTTTTTGGAAATGGATTAGCAGTTTTCTACCGCGGTGGAACCTCACACCCTAACTAAAGTGGCGTGCTTCTCCATGTTTCTATGAGAATTTCCTGCTTCATCACCTCGCAGCCTATCTCTTCAGGCTTCGATCCACTTCTGCATTGATTGCGTAAAATATGCTTCGAGAATTCTCTACTGGCTGTACAATTTTTTTTAGAAAAATACTCTGTCAAACGATGACAAAAACAATTCCTGCTCCTATGAGTCAGGAGTTTCTTTGCTGTATTTTCTCCTTTTTGTGACAAAAAACGGATTTACCGAAACATAGCCCCTATATATAAAAGTTAGTAGTTTTTTTCGACATAGGGTGAAAAACCACGTCAGAAATGACAGACATCACACCACTGCTGGCGAGAAAACCAAACAAAGGAACAAATCCAAAAAACAATTAGAACTGTTTGTTAAAATTATCTATTTTGTGTTTTGGGAGACAGATTATCGAAAAAAAAATCACATCGTTTGACTGATATGTCTTTTGCGAATAGGTTTCTATAAAATGCAATAGGCTTTCCCTTTTGCGATTCTCTCTTAATTTTTCTTCTCCTCTATGAAAAAAGAGATGGTGATTTTTTCTGGTTTACGGTTTTTGAGTGATAGAACCGATCTTTTTATCTATTATTAACGTTTTCAATAGGAAATTGAAATTGGAATTATCCAATAGTTTAGAAGGAGAAGAAAATGATGAATGAGGAAAAAATGAAAATGATTGAGTTGGCTGTGAAAGATTTGGTTTTGTAATGCACAAATTCAGGACACAAAACGGTCTTCTTTAATTGGATTATGTCAAAAATTATTTGAAAAAGCTCATCGGCCGGGATTCGATTCATCCTCAGTATCTAACGGGGGAGATAGTAACCTTCTGCACAGCACAGCAAGCACGGCAACATTTTTTAGGGAGAAACAGCAAAGTGGGAGTATTTTTTACAAGAAAATATGCATCCAGTCCCATCATTAGACAAGAATGCTGGAACGATCATGTTCCTAATTGGAACAATAAAAAGGGAACCATTGTCAAAACACCCGGGATACCGTCAATCCCGTCAAACGGAGAAGGAACAAAAAAAGGATTAAAAGCAAATGATAGTTTTTGATAAACTTTAAAAAACCCATCCCAAGAATGCTGGCGTTATAACAGCATTCTTGGGATTTGTTTACAAAACATAGAATATTGGGAAAATTTTTGTTATGGGACAACTGAAGCTTTAAAACAGCAGAAATCCAATGGAGATCGGGATAAAACTGAAAATTAGAATCATGACGCAAAATCCCATAATATCTCGGATGTGGAGGCCTGCGATCGCTAAAATGGGAAGCGCCCAAAACGGCTGGATCATATTTGTCCAAGCATCTCCCCAGGCTACCCCCATTGCTGTTTTGGCCGGATCTGCTCCCAATTCCATTGCTGCCTGAATCATAATCGGTCCTTGAACCGCCCATTGCCCGCCCCCGGATGGAACAAAGATATTGATTAAGCCAGCACTAAGAAAGGAGAGGTAAGGCAAGGTTTGTTCGGTCGAAACACTGACGAACCATAATGCGATTTGCTCAGACAATCCTGAATGAATCATCATTCCCATAATTCCAGCATAAAAGGGAAACTGGATGATAATCCCACCGGCGTTTTTAACGCCGTTCGCTACCGTATCCAGAAACCTTTTCGGTGTTTGATGAAGCAAAATTCCAAGGAAAAGGAAAATAAAATTGACGATATTAATGTTTAGGTTAAATCCGTTTACAGCAAAATGATAAACAATAAATGCAATTCCCATAATGCCGATGATCAGGGATATTGTCCGACTGTTTTCCAATTTTTCTGCTGGTGTCATAGGTGTCACATGCTCTACTGCTGCTGCTTCTTCATTTGGAATCACCCATTTCGTTCGATCTTCGAGCTGGCTCTCTGCATTTTTTAACAAATAACGGTTAAACAGCGGCAAGGTGATCAAAAGGGCAATAACAATAAACAAATTTGTCGGGCTAAAAAGGGTTTTCGTCACTGGGATCACGCCCATGGATTCCTCCAAAAAGTGGCCCGGGGTTGCAATGGTAAGTGGGATCGAACCGGAAAATCCCCCGTGCCAAATGAGGAATCCGCTGTATGCACTGGCAATTAAAATACGGTAGTCGACGGATGGAACATGCTTGGCAACATGTATGGCAAACAAAGCGCCGATCACCAGCCCGAAACCGTAATTAATCAGGCAGGCGATTAATGAAACAATGGTTACAAGCATGACGGCATGGACAGGGGTGCGTGCAAAGGTGCTTACTTTCGCCAAAAGCCTTTTAATGACGGGAGTGTTTGCTAATATATAGCCGGTTACAACCACAAGGGTCATCTGCATGGTAAATTCCAGTAAATCCCAAAAACCTAAACCCCAATGGGTGACCATGTCCACTGGACTGTTGTCTGTAAAGAAAACACCAAATAAATATACTAAAAACGTTAAAATAATGGCGAACAGCAAGGCATCAGGCAAATAACGCTGCACCACCCGGTTGAAAAAGGATGTAAGTGTCTTCAATGGTTTCTCCTCCCTTTAGCAAATAATAAATTCTGTTTGTTTTTTCCACCGATTCCGTTAAAAAATAAGAACAAGTAAATGAGTGCATGATGGAATTGCTTTCAAAATTCCTTTTTGCATCCGCTTACATAAAAGTTTACACAGGGACAAACGGTAAAGTAAAATAAATAAAATGAATCTTATTTATTACATTTGGGAATAAAAAGGGGGATTCGATGGAACTTCGGGACATTCAATCCTTTATTGAGGTGGCCAATCATCAGAGTTTTACAAAAGCTGCGGAGCACTCCTATTTATCCCAGCCGTCATTAAGTAAAGCCGTGAAAAAGCTGGAAGAGGAATTTCATATGGAACTATTGGAACGATCCACGAGGCATATTCAATTGACGGATGCAGGAAAAGTTGTTTATGAACAGGGAAAAAAGTTAATGAGTATTTTGGAAGAAACGAAAATGCTGCTGGATGAACTGGCAAACGTCGCCATTGGAGAAATTAAAATCGGCATTCCTCCCCTTATTGGAACGTTGTTTTTCCCTTCCATTGCCGGAAACTTCCATCAACAATACCCGAATGTCAAATTGGAGTTGGTGGAGGTTGGCGCAAGGGTGGTAGAGCAGCTGGTGGAAGAGGGGGAAATTGATGTCGGCATTGTGGTTCTGCCGGTGGATGAATCCATTTTTCACATTTCTTCTTTTTTTACGGATGAATTCGTCCTTTTTATCCACAAGGATCATTCTCTGGCCTGCAAACAAAGGGTGTCCGTCAAAGAATTGGAGAAGGAAAGCTTTATATTATTTGCAAAAAACTTTACGTTGCATGAATTTATTATTAACACCTGCAAAAATTCTGGTTTTACCCCGAATATCGCCTATGAAAGTTCCCAATGGGATTTAATTTTGGAGCTTGTTTCATCAAAAATGGGGATCACATTGCTGCCGAAAGTGATAGGCGGAAAACAAAATAATCCGGATATTGTTATTATTCCCTTGAAAGAAAAGGTTCTTTGGCATCTTGGTATTATCACGAAAAAGGGTCGGTACCGCTCCTTTGCTTTGAAAAAATTGCTGGAGATGCTTACGGAACAAGAGAAGTGATATCTATACATTCCATTTTGAGTAACATTGTATTTCAATGAATAAATAAACCGTTTCCTAATGATGGAAAGTACCTTAGGACGGAAATTCCTTGACTGCAGTCTTTCATTTTTTGTACAAAATAAACATATAAATTGGTGGTGAATGAAAAAGTTATCCGTACGACGAACATTGATAGCCGTCTTTAAACGATTCTCTGTCAGGGGGACCAGCCGATTCAGCGGAACTAACTGTATCCACTCTGAGCCGCCAACTCAAGAGCGGATTACTTTTTTTAAAAAAGACAGTATTGGTCCAATCCACCCCCAGAGGAAATAGCGAGCATGAGAGATTCAAATAATGTCAAGTCATCCCCTTTCCTTCAGGGAGTGGCTCCACCCTTGAGTTTTTCGTTTCTAGCAACTGCGTAAGAGGCATTCACACCATAATTAGGCCCCACACATAGATATACCAAAGGAGTTTTATTTAAAAATGAAAACAGGGTAACCTCATTCAATAATTTTATGGTACCCCGTGGAAGGATAGAAATCTTATTTTACCTTACATTTTTATGCTGAAATTATTTTCAGTTGTTTCAATATGATGATCGTATAACGAACGCTTTCTCGTATCCGGAACTAACAGACTTAAAATAAAGGATAATATAATGCCTCCCATCATAAATCCGCCAAAGACCCATGGGGAAGGTCCAAAGGATTCGGCCATTGTTGTCCAAATCATTGGACCGAAACCAACAATGGCGGCTGCCACTTGATACCCGAAGGATAAACCTGTGTAGCGAACCTTTGCCGGAAATAATTCGGAGAATAAGGTGCCCTGTGTTGCGAAAATCGATGCCCAGATGATTCCCAGCATCACGCCTTGCATGATGTATAACCAGGAAGCGCCCTCGTCAACCAATGAAAAATAAGGGATAGATAAGATAAACAATAAAATTAATCCGACAATATAAATAAGTTTTCGGCCAATATAATCAGACAAGTATCCTACAACCGGAATGGTGATAATCATAGTCGCGCAGCCAATGGTAAGGGCTGTTAGTGCCACTTGGTTGGAATACCCCAAGTACACCGTAGAATAAGAAAGAATAAATGACATTAAGAATACATTGAAAAATCCATCCCCAATTTTTAAACCGATAGCATGCAAAACACTTTTCCAATTCGTTTTGAACGTTTCCAAAAATGGTATTTTCGCAATTGCTCCAGCTTCCTTTTGTTGTTTGAAGGCAGGAGTCTCTTCAATTCCGCTTCGGATCCAGAGCGCGAGTCCAATCAGAACGACACTAAATAAAAACGGAATCCGCCATCCCCATGCCAAAAATTGTGTATCAGAAGTAAAATAACTAATAACCGTTAAGCTTAATGAACCGAGAACTAAACCGATGGGTACACCTAACTGGGGAATGGAGCCATACAGTCCGCGAAGGCCTTTCGGGGCATATTCGGTGGCCAACAGAACAGCTCCACCCCATTCACCCCCAAGGGAAATACCTTGGATGAGCCTTAAAAGGACGAGTATAATCGGCGCCCAAATACCAATTTGCTCATAAGTAGGAAGAAGACCAATCAAAAATGAACTTCCGCCCATTCCAATAAGTGTAAATATTAAAGCGGCCTTTCTTCCCATCTTATCACCAAAATGACCGAAGATAATGCTGCCGATAGGTCTGGCTGCATAGCCAATGCCAAAGGTTGCAAAAGAAAGTAATAGTCCTACAGCCGGATCATGACTTGGAAAGAATAGAAATGAAAACACAAGTCCCGTAGCAGTACCATATAGGTAAAAATCATACCATTCAATGACAGACCCTGATAAGCTGGCAAACAAGATACGGATTTTTTTCATAAAAATACACCCCTCATCTCACATATCTAATAATTAAATTCAAATTCTCTTTTTGAGGGAATTCACGGTTATTTCATTATCGTTTGCACTGGAACGGCGGAATTCCATTAATGACATTCCGAGGTTTAAAATATTGGAAAAGCAGGTTCATAAAAGTAAATTGAATGATTTTAAAGTAAATTTTCGGATTTCCTCAACAAATGTTTTTGAATTTTTCCGACAGACGTTCTAGGAAAGTCCTTCACAAACTCGATGGTATTCGGTATTTTAAATTTTGAAAGACGGTTCCGACAATGTTCAATCAGCTCCTGTTCCGTCGTTTGTCTTCCTTCTTTTAAAATTACAAACGCTTTAATGGCCTCATCCCGCATCTCATCAGGCACACCGATGACAGCGGCTTCATACACGTCCGGATGTTCCATGATTACATTTTCTACTTCCATTGCCGCTACGTTTTCTCCAGCACGTTTGATCATATCCTTTTTCCGATCAACGAAGTAAAAATAACCGTTTTCTGTCATAATGGCGTTGTCCCCTGTATACAGCCAGCCGTCTTGAATAGTTTCGTTGGTTGCCTTTTCATTTTTGAAATACCCTTTCATAATAGTGCGCCCCGGAATGCCTTTTACAATGATCTGACCGGGTTTGTTGACAGGTACTTCTTTTCCCGCTTCATCCACAAGTTTGACTTCGGCGCTGAGGATGGGCTTTCCGATTCCAGTATTATCCTTTTGCCCGTATAATGGATTCATTAATGGCGGTGCTACAGTTTCTGTCATTCCGTATAGCTGCAACAGCGGTACATTGTATTTTTGTTCAAATTCCTGCAGTTGTTCAGGCGTGACCGATTGGGCAAAGATGATTAAGCGGAGAGGATTTTCTTTGTCTGCCTCATCAAAACGCTGTGCTAAAATCATGCGGATGGGAGCTGCAAACAATGAACCGACCGTTGCATGCAATCTCTTTGCCTGCTTAAAATATTGGGAAGCACTGAACCGTTCCGTGATGGCAACACTTGCTCCAACGGTTAAGGCAGGCATAAACAGATAGTATTGGCCATTGCCATGAAAAAGAGGAAGTACGATCAAAGCCCTGTCTTCTGGGGTAAAGTTCAGGGTCTTCGAAACAGCCTCGCCAGTATAAAGATAATTGGCATGAGTAATCATGCATCCCTTCGGCTTAGAAGTTGTTCCCGAAGTATACATGATGGAGACAATATCATCGCTTTTGAGGGATATAGGAGGAATGTCTCCCTCTGCTTTTTCAATTAAATGATCCATGCTTATTTCTTTGTATAGATCATTTTTGCAGCGGCTTAACAATATTTTTTTAAGATTTGGCAATTTGCTTTGAATTGATTGAAATTTTTCTAAATACTCCTCTTCTGTAATTAGGAGAACCGATTCCGAGTGGGCTATTGTATATTCCATTTCATTTGCAGTCGAGAGGATGTTTGTTGGTACCATAACTGCACCGACTCTAGCTAATGAAAACCAGCAGACAATGAAGTCAGAACCATTTGGAAGATGGAGAGTAACCCGGTCGCCTTTTTGAATCCCTAAATCCAAAAGTACTCGGCTGAATTTATTTACTTTTTGCAAAAACGTCTGATAAGTATACATGGTGGTTTTTTTGTTATTATCTTCAAAGACAAGAAATGGTTTATCTCCGTATAACCTGCATTTTTCATGAAGCAAATCGATAATCGTTCTTTCTCCAATAATATCCATCGATTTCACCCCCTATAGTAAACGCTTACAACAAAAATAGACTATAGTCTTTATAGACCATAGTTTATTTCAATATATTTGATTTGTCAATAATATTTTGTTAATTTAGAATATTTTGTATAATAGGTTTTCCAAGACCATTAGATATAATAAAAGACAAGTTGAGTTAGGAAAAAAGGGGATTTTTTTATGACATTAAATGCAAAGCAAAAAAAAGCGCTTAAAACCAAAAAAAGAATTTTGGAAACAGCTTTGGAGCTGTTTAGTCAAAAAGGATATAACCAAGTCACTGTAGATGAAATCGTCGAGAAAAGCAAAACGTCGAAGGGAGCCTTTTACGGGCATTTTGCTTCGAAGTCAGAAATTTTTTTGGAAAAGTTTAAGGAAATTGATAACTTTTATGATGAATTTTGCAAAACATTGCCGAATGATTTGTCTGCTAAGGAAAAAATTATACGTCTTTCCATCACACAAATGAAGTATTTGAAAAACGATTTAGGGAAAGAGTTAATGCAAACGATTTATATGAATCCCCAAAGCGCCAAGTTTCTTGCGGATACGAATCGAAGATTATATCACATTCTTGAAAATTACTTACAAGAGGGACAGGAAAAAGGGGAATTCACCGAAGATTTTTCAATACAAGAGCTGGCCATGATCATTTCCAGGTGCATGCGGGGAACTTTATATGATTGGTTTATATTCGAAAAGGAACTAGATCCGGTCATCGAGATTGAAAAGATGCTTCAAGCGGTTTTTCAAGGAATTGAAAAATATTGATTTAAAAAATTACTAGAGATTCAGAATCATAGGAAACTACTTATCCTTGATATGATGAAATTGAGCCATACTGATCATCCTTTTCTTCCTCTCTTTATGTTTGAATGTTCTGATACTTACAAGCATAAGAGAGGTTTTGAAAATTGGGAAATCAAGTGGCTCATTTTTTTATGTGGTCGATCCTCTGTAAAGTGACTTAATATTAAATGATCAAATTCAAACATACATCCTATATGTAAAAATTTGTGTTTTTTGCATAGAGTGAAATCCACGCCAAAAAATGACAGAACATCATCGCTGCTGGCAAGATAAGCAAACAAAGGGATAAATCCTAAAAAACAATTGGAACTGTTTGTTAAAATTATCTATTTTGGGAGGCAGAATAAGTGACTGATTTTATAATTGAGTGACATGTTCATCATCTGTTGTTTGAAGAGGTGATTTATCTGTTTTATTTTGTGTAACTGTTCGTGTTTGCATCAACGTAAAAATTTTCGATATCCCCCTTTAACCAAGATATATCCCATAAAGAGCTCTATTTGACTGCTTATGGATTCTTTTTTGATCTTCTTTATCGGTAGAAACTCTTATTTAAACAGCACATCTCATGCGTTCAGGTGATATCTGGCGATTGGTAAATAATAGGATATGTTGGTGGAGTAAAATGATTCATTTTCAAGAAAAAATTAATTTTAGCGGTCTGGTTGTATAAAGTTGATATAGAATCTGTAAATCTATAAATAATCGTGATGGACTTTAATTAGAAATACTAATAATGAACTATACTTAAATAATGATATACTATAATTAAGATATAATTGTTGTAGAAAAGGCGTGTGGCGAAAGCCATGTAGAGCTTTGAATTAGGCAGGTCGCCTGCATCCTTTCTACAAATATTGGGGGATAAGGATGGGGAAAAATGAGTAGCAGACAAACTAACACAGACGTTATTTTAATTGGTGCCGGAATTATGAGTGCGACTTTAGGGACACTGTTGAAAGAATTAGCGCCGGAATGGGAAATTAAAGTGTTTGAAAAGCTCAACAAACCAGGAGAAGAAAGCTCTAATGAATGGAATAATGCAGGAACGGGGCATGCTGCACTATGTGAGCTTAACTACACACCCGAGAAACCGGATGGATCTATTGATATTAGCAAAGCTATAAAAATTAATGAACAGTTCCAAGTTTCCAGACAGTTTTGGTCTTACCTTGTAAAAAACAATCTAATACAAAATCCGCAGGAATTCATCAGACCGCTGCCCCACATGAGTTTAGTCCAAGGGGAAAATAATGTGAGATATTTAAAGAAACGTTTTGAAGCGCTATCAAACAATCCGTTATTCCAAGGAATGGAATTTTCTGATGACCCGGAAAAACTGAAAGAATGGATTCCGCTTATAATGGAAGGACGTACATCGAATGAACCGATCGCAGCAACCAAAATCGACTCAGGTACGGATGTTAACTTTGGAGCTTTAACACGCATGTTATTTGACTACTTAAAAGAGAAAGAGGTCGAAATATACTACAAGCATAGTGTTAAGGATATTAAACGTACAAGCGACGGTTTGTGGGAATTGAAAGTGAAGGATCTCAATAGCGGTTCTGTTGAAATCCATAAGGCTAAATTCGTATTTATTGGAGCCGGCGGGGGAAGTCTGCACTTGCTTCAAAAATCTGGTATTCCAGAAGGTAAACATATTGGTGGTTTTCCTGTAAGCGGATTATTTATGGTATGTAATAATCCAGAAGTTGTAGAGCAGCATCATGCAAAAGTTTACAGTAAGGCTAAAATTGGTGCACCTCCTATGTCAGTTCCGCACCTTGATACACGGTATATTGACAACAAAAAAACATTGCTCTTTGGACCGTTTGCAGGCTTCTCGCCTAAGTTCTTAAAAACTGGTTCAAATTTGGATTTGTTTGCTTCTGTAAAACCGCACAATTTCGTAACTTTGTTGGCATCAGCCTTTAAAAACTTTTCTTTGGAAAAATACTTGATCGAGCAGCTTCTGTTAACGAAAGAAAAGCGCATGAATGAGTTGCGTGAATTTATCCCGATGGCTAAATCAGAGGATTGGGATATAGTCGTCGCAGGCCAACGTGTGCAAATTATCAAAGATACTGAAGCTGGCGGTAAAGGAACGATTCAATTTGGTACAGAAGTTGTTACGGCTGCAGATGGCTCGATCGCTGCATTGCTAGGTGCTTCTCCTGGAGCTTCTACTGCCGTACACGTAATGCTTGAAGTAATTAAAAAATGCTTTCCTCAACATCTGAATAAATGGGAACCGAAAATTAAAGAAATGATTCCTTCTTATGGTGTGTCACTAGTGGAAAACCCGGATCTTTTCCATGAACTTCATACTTCAACAGCAGAGACGCTCGGTCTAAACGGACAAGAACCGATCTCTGGTGTAAACGAAAAAGAACCGGTTTATAGCTAATTTCTTGGATGAGAAACAAAGGTGTGGAATGAATAAAGTTTAAAACAGCCACTTTTCATCAGTGGATAATTGTTTCTATAATAAAGAAAAGAGACTGATAAGTCAATGATTTTAAAGCAGAGATAATATAAAAAAATTGCAGAATAATACAATATAATTGAAAATAATCCGTTTTTAAAAATTTTTTGTCACGACGAAAAAAAGAGGGATGTCTAATAAGTCGTTTTTTCGACTTATAGACCTCCCCTTTAATGTTTTCGTAACGTTTATATATTGATGTTTATGTGTTTTTTGTTTTAATGACGTTTTGATTTTTGATATGCCTCCCCATTAGGTAGACAGATTAAAAAATAAAAATCTGTTTATCTTCATGGGGAGTTTTATTATGATAACCAAAAGAGTTTATCCTTACGGTGTTACACACATGCGGAATTTGAATGGAAAGCCATTTTGACAATAAAGAGCTTGCTCTCCCGCAGCCTTAAAAGCATTGTGAAACTTGTGTTCGTAAAAAGACACCTGTCTTGGATAAAATTTAAACTTATTTATCAAGATTGGCAACAATATTGATATTAGGTCAATAAAGTAGACACAAAAATTTATAGATTTTTTTCGCAGCTAC
>ERZ1673773.36-NODE-36-length-44685-cov-27.466771_pt1 | contig 44685 bp, 49 predicted proteins | sample MGYA00580187_ERZ1673773 | MGnify/ENA primary metagenome ERZ1673773 (study PRJEB41219, sample SAMN04549596) | soil metagenome | isolation source: soil | place: USA: Texas, Big Bend National Park | collected 2009-03-17 ... | reverse complement strand
GTGAAACAGCTATTCAAAATCAAATTTTCTTAGCCCTTATCACGTATTGCTTACATGTTCTCATTCAATTGGAGATGAAAAGTAAGAAATCCCTACTTCGAATTACTCGTTGGTTAAAGAGAGCTCTGTGGAAACCAGCTTATGTTTGGTTGCGAAAATTTGATGGGCGAGCCAGTCCATAATCTCCCTTTTGTCGTTGTCGCTCTGGTTTAACTGTATATATTTACCAAATGGGCAGTGCCACCTTTCTTTAGGTTTTGTCTTTTTGGCACAAATTCACAAAAATTAATTAACAGAAAATTCTAACTATATTTATGCAATGCTAATGATATGTTATAGTTTATGAAAATGGCTGCAAAAAAGAAAGTATTCATGCCTGATTTAAAAATAAACAAAAATGAGCTTTGTTGAAAAAGAGTATTGGATGTATTTTTCTATTGGTCTATACTAAAAATTAGCCATTTATCGAGGGTGATGATCAGGTAATGTATCTAGTAAAGTTAGAAGCTTTTGAAGGTCCGTTAGATTTGCTTTTGCATTTAATTCATCGTTTAGAAATTGATATATATGATATCCCTGTCAGCGAAATAACAGAACAGTATATGGAATATATTCACACGATGCAGGAGCTTGAGCTGGATGTTGCCAGTGAATATTTAGTGATGGCAGCCACATTATTGTCGATTAAAAGCAAAATGCTCCTTCCAAGACAGGAGGAAGAGTGGTCAGACGAGGAAATCATCGAAGAAGAGCAGTCCGATCCGAGAGATGAGCTTGTTACCCGTTTAATTGAATACAAGAAATATAAAGAAGCGGCAGTAAAGCTGAAAGAACTGGAAAGTGAACGGGCGCTTGTCTATACGAAGCCTCCAAGCGACTTGAGCGAATATTTGGAGGAAAAAGAGCCGATTTTGCAAAAAGGAAACGTAACGGTTTATGATATGATCGCTGCCTTTCAAAAAATGCTAAAACGAAAAAAAATTGAAAAGCCAATCGAACGAACCGTAGCAAAAGAAGAAATCCCGATCGAAAAACGAATGAAGGAAATGATCATGGAGCTGAAGGCATCGAAAAAGAAAAAGGAGTTTCACGATTTCTTTCCAGCTGACAGGAAGGATTATATGGTCGTGACTTTTTTAGCTTTGCTTCAGCTGATGAAAAATGAATACGTTCATGTAGAACAAGAACATAATTTTTCAGAAATTTATATTTACGGGAGTGAAAAGCTGCATGAGTTTAGGGATTATTGAATGGAAATCCATTTTGGAAGGGCTCTTATTTGCGGCTGGAGACGAAGGCCTTTCCATCAAGCAATTAACTTCCGTTCTTGAAATTGACGAAGCAACGGTTTTAAGCATTATTGAAGATTTAAAAGAGGAATACCAAAAAAAAGAACGGGGGATCGACCTTGTAGAAGTAGCAGGGGTTTACCAGCTCACAACCAAAAAGGAGCATGCACCATATTTAAAGCGGCTGATGGAAACTCCTATGAACCAATCACTCTCTCAGGCTGCGCTTGAAACATTGGCCATTATCGCTTATAAACAGCCGATTACCCGGATTGAAATAGAAGAAATTAGAGGGGTAAAGTCAGAAAGGCCGATCCGGACCCTTTTAGCGAAAGGGCTTATTCAAGAAGTCGGCAGAGAAGAGGGAGTGGGAAGAGCTATTTTATACGGAACGACAAAAGAGTTTCTTGAATATTTCGGATTAAAAACGATCGAAGAATTGCCTTCATTGACAGAGATCGAGAATGAAGAGCATTTTATTCAAGAAGAGGCAGATTTATTCTTTGAAAAATTAAATAACTTGTAAGTCGTCTCAGGCGGCAGTCTGAGACTTATTTTTATTTCTCATTCTTTCAAATTCCGTTCATACGGTTGTCTTCTTTGCATAAACTTGTACAAAACGAATCGAATAAAGGGACGTGAAAGCATTAATGAACAAATGGACATCACGTATTAATGTATTCATTCTTTTTATATTGATAGGCCATTTTTTTATCCCGACAGCTCATGCAACTCATACGATTGAAGTTAGTGCAGAAAGCGCCATATTAATGGATCAGGAGAGCGGCCGGATCCTTTTTGAAAAAAACCCACATAAAAAAATGCGCATTGCAAGCATTACGAAAATCATGACGGCGATTTTAGCAATTGAATCAGGAAAAATGGATCAAAATGTGACTGTGAGTGACCGCGCTGTCCGAACTGAAGGGTCTTCCATATATCTTAAGCAAAAGCAAAAGGTGAAGCTGGAAGATTTGGTTTATGGTCTTATGCTAAGGTCCGGAAATGACGCTGCGGTGGCGATTGCTGAATTTGTCGGAGGCAGTTTAGATGGTTTCGTATTTATGATGAACGAAAAGGCGAAGGAAATCGGCATGACAAATTCTGAATTTGCCAACCCGCACGGTTTGGATGATCACGAAAACCACTATTCTACCGCATATGATATGGCTCTTTTAACGAAATACGCCATGGAGAATGAAACGTTCCGCAAAATATTTGGAACAAAAGTTTATAAAAAAGACGGATTTCAGTGGAAAAATAAAAACAAACTTTTAAATTTATATGAATATTGTACAGGCGGTAAAACCGGGTACACAAAGAGGGCAAATAGAACATTAGTCTCCACTGCGGAAAAAGATGATTTACATTTAATTGCTGTTACGCTAAATGCTCCCGATGATTGGAACGACCATATGTCCATGTTTAACAGCGCGTTCAGCGAATATGATCAAGTGACGATCAAAAAAGAAGGATACCTTGCCATTGACAACAAGTTTTACAAAGACCGCATCTTCATTAATCGCGACATTGTTTATCCGCTGATGGAGGAAGAAAAAAACAAAATAAACATCCGTTTATTCCTAGCAAAACCGAAGGCTTCGTGGAAGAACCATCCTGAAAAGGTTCCAGAAAAAGTAGGAACATTGAGAGTGTTGCTCGATGGCGAAACGATTGAAGAAGTGCCGATCTATTTTGAAAACGGTGATGTAGAGCCTCCGCATGGCTGGTTTGGAAAGATGATCGATCTATTTTTTGATATGCTGGGTGTTTCCGCATGATTCATATTATTTGGGTTGCCTTAACTTTGATCGGCGTCGTATTTGCAATGTTCAACGGAACAATGGAGGAAGTGAATAAAGCCGTCTTTTCAGGTGCAAAAGAGGGTGTCACCATTGCCTTTGGCTTCATCAGCGTGCTTGTATTTTGGTTAGGCTTAATGAATATTGCTGAGAAAAGCGGTCTGTTAGAAAAGCTAGGGAATCTGTTCAAACCGCTGATGAGGAGAATTTTTCCTGATGTTCCCCCTGAGCATCCTGCGATGGGCTACATGCTGTCAAACTTGCTCGCCAATATGTTTGGGCTAGGAAACGCAGCTACACCGTTGGGAATTAAGGCGATGGAGCAGTTGAAAAAATTGAACAAAAATAAAGACCAGGCGTCCAGAAGCATGATCACCTTTCTAGCATTAAATACAACTGGATTGACTCTTGTTCCAACAACTGTAATTTCTATACGAATGACATACGGTTCGCATAATCCGACTGATATTGTCGTGCCAACGCTTCTGTCGACTTTCTTTGCTACCATAGCCGCTATTATGATTGACCGCTATTTTTACTATTTACGAAAAAGAAAAGGAGAATAACGATGGTGTTCATTAGTGCTGTTTCGATATGGCTGATCCCATTGATCATCGGTTTTATTTTGTTGTACGGGACTTTTAAACGCATTCCAACTTATGAAGCGTTTGTTGAAGGTGGAAAAGAAGGAATCGAAATTTCTTTTTCCATTATTCCGTATCTTGTCGGCATGCTCGTGGCAGTGTCTGTTTTTCGCGCTTCAGGGGCTCTCGATTTTTTTATGGACCTGTTAAAACCGATGTTTCAAGCTATCCACGTCCCGGCGGAAATTGTTCCGCTGGCGTTAATTCGGCCCATCTCTGGAACAGCTTCGTTAGGAATTATGAGCGATTTAATTTCAATGCATGGAGCGGATTCGTTTATCGGTCGACTGGCAGCCACCATGCAAGGGAGCACAGACACGACTTTGTATATCATTACAGTATATTTCGGTGCTGTTGGGATCAAGCGAATGGGCGATGCGATAAAGGTTGGGCTGCTGGCGGATTTTGCAGCCATCCTTTCTTCCATAATAATTGTTACGCTCCTTTTCGGTTAAGCTTTAATGAGCTTAGCTTTTTTATTTGCAAAAAAATAAATGCGTTCATCTTGTGTAACCAGACCGAAAGAAGGTAATATTTTTAGAGAGGTGAGATCAATGGAACGTTTGCAAAAGGTGATAGCGCGTTCGGGAATTGCTTCAAGAAGAAAAGCGGAGCAATTAATTTTGGACGGAAAAGTTACTGTAAATGGACAAGTTGTAACAGAGCTCGGAACAAAAGTATCTGACGAGGACAAGGTGGAGGTAAACGGGATTCCGGTAGAAAGGGAAGAACCGATTTATATTTTGTTTTATAAGCCTAGGGGAGTTATTTCGAGCGTGAAAGATGAAAAAGGGAGAAAAGTCGTCACCGATTACTTTCGAGATTTTGAGCAGCGCATCTTTCCGGTCGGCAGACTTGATTATGATACTTCAGGCCTTCTAATCCTGACAAACGATGGCGATTTTGCTAATTTGTTAATGCATCCACGATATGAAATTGATAAAGTGTATGTAGCGAAAGTTAAAGGAATTCCAGAAAGGAAAGAATTAAAACAACTGGAGCAAGGGATCATGCTGGAGGATGGAATGACAAAACCAGCAAAAGTCAAAATGCTTTCTTTAGATAAAAGAAAAAAAACGTGTATAATCGAAATTACCATTCATGAAGGAAGAAACCGGCAAATTAGAAGAATGTTTGATAAAATCGGCTATCCTGTGCTGAAGCTGAAAAGAGAACGGTACGCATTTTTAGATTTAAAAGGGCTCAATCCGGGTGCGTTCCGCGAAATTACTCCCCACGAGGTGAAGAGATTGCGGGCGTTGGCCCAGCACGGCAAGCATGCGAGAGTTTAGCCTAAAATCGGTTAAGCTTTCGCATTTATACCGACAAAACGTTGCAAACAATGTACTGCTTTAGGGGCTTACACGTTTTTATGTCACATAAACGTCAAAATTATTTTTCTGAATGAACGGAAATTCAATGATATAATAACAAGCGAATGAAAAACAAAGGGAGTACACACGATGAAAAAAAGGCGACTCATTACTCGCTCGATTATTCTTGTTATTTTATTAGGTGCTCTTGGATATACACTCTATTCAAATTTTTTTATGAGCAAAGAAAAAGTGAAAGTCGGATCAGCTGCGCCTGATTTTGTTCTTACTGATTTAGAAGGAAAAAAGCATCAATTTTCCGATTATAGAGGAAAAGGGGTATTTCTCAATTTCTGGGGAACGTGGTGCAAACCTTGTGAACGTGAAATGCCTTACATTGAAAGACAATATCAGCACTATAAAAATTTAGGCGTGGAAGTTTTAGCTGTCAACGTTGGCGAATCAAAATTAGTAGTGGAAAAATTTGCGGAAAAATACGGACTCAATTTCCCGATTGTCATTGACAAAAATCAGCAGGTGCTTCATGCATATGATGTAGATCCGCTGCCTACTACGTTTCTCATCGATAAGAACGGGAAGGTTGTCAAAATCATTACTGCACCAATGACGGAACGGGAAGTTCGAGATTACATGGAAATGATAAAACCATAGTTAGGGAGTTTTCAACATGAATCATGTGAAATGTGAATGCGGTCATGTAAATCCGTTCGGTACTGTGCTGTGTGAAAATTGCGGACGGGCCTTGGCAGCAGAGGGCGAAGGCAATTCGGAAAAACTTCATGATATGCGTTATGACGGAAGCGCCAGACGTTCTCAAACATATAATAAAACGATCGTCGATAAAGTATGGAATTTTTTCTCTTCTGTTAAAGTTGGAGTCTGGCTGATTGTGATAACGCTGATCGCATCAGCAATCGGAACGATTTTTCCGCAAGAATTGTACATACCTTCCAACGTAACGCCAGAGCAATTTTATAAAGATGAATATGGAATTTTAGGCCAGCTTTATTATCAATTAGGCTTTCACCGCCTATACGGTTCTTGGTGGTATATGACCTTGATCGCATCGATTGGAATATCGCTTGTGATTTGCTCGCTTGACCGAGTTATTCCTCTTTATCGTGCCTTGAAAAATCAAGGTGTGTCTCGGCACGAGTCTTTTTTGAAAAGACAGCGCCTTTTTAGCGAATCATATGTGGACAATATTGAAAAAAATGTAGAACAAGTTAAAAAAAATTTAACAGCGCGCCGTTATCGCATTCGAGAAGAAAATGGAAACATTTTGGCAGAGAAAAATCGATTTTCCAGATGGGGTCCGTATGTCAATCATATCGGATTGATTATTTTTTTAATTGGAGCCATGCTCCGCTTTTTCCCGGGGATGTATGTGGATGAGGTTCTCTGGTTAAGAGAAGGGGAAACGAAAGAAATACCCGGGACAAATGGCGAGTATTATTTGAAGCATCATCAATTCATTTTGGAAACTTATCAAAAGGAAAAAGAAAAAGATGTGTTTCAGGAAGCGATTGACCGTGTCGGCGATGGAAGCGTAGCTAAAAACTTCCAATCAAATGTGACGCTTTATAAAAAGCAGGGAGACAGCCTGCCGGGTGAAGAACCAAAATTAAAAGAGGTAAAAGACTTCAGTATTCGCGTCAACGAACCGTTGAAATTTGATTCTTATGCTGTCTATCAAGTGAATTACAAGCTGAATGAGTTAAATAAAATGACGTTTGATCTTATCGATAAAAAATCGGGGAAAAGCTTCGGGAAAGTTGTCATTGACCTCTTAAATCCAGAAAAGAAATATGATTTAGGAAACGGCTATGCTGTTGAAATTGCTAGCTATCTTCCAGATTTTTATTTTGATGACGAAGGCAATCCAGCCACGCGGTCGAGAGTGCCAAACAACCCGGCATTTGTTTTTAAAATGATTGCACCTGACAGACCGAAGGGAGAAACGAGTTTCGTTGCCATCCAGCAAACGATTGAACCTAACGAGAATAACAAATACAAAATGAAATTTTCAGGAATTGAAACGAAAAACTTAACGGGCCTAGTTGTAAGAAAAGATTTAACTTTATGGGTGCTCGGTGTCGGCGGAGCCATTTTTATGATAGGCTTAATTCAAGGATTGTACTGGCAGCATCGCCGCATATGGCTGAAAGCGGATAACGGCAAAATCATGCTGGCGGGGCATACAAACAAAAACTGGTTTGGATTAAAAAATGAATTGGACATCATTTTGCGCGATACTGAAATTCAAAAGCCTGTTGACCAAAAACAATTAAAAGAATAGAACCTCATGAAGGAGGGGAAGTTTGTGGCTGAACTTAGCAGCACTTTATTATACATTGCGTTTATTTTGTATTTAATAGGAACATTCTTTTTTGGCGGTGCCATCCGTGACAAAAGAGGAAAGGATGAAAAACCGAATAGATGGGCGCGATTAGGCATTGCGGCGGCGATCCTCGGTTTTTTGTCTCAACTGGGATACTTCGTTACGAGATGGATCGCTGCTGGACATGCCCCGGTTTCGAACTTATTTGAATTCACGACATTCTTTGGTATGATGCTAGTAGGAGCATTTATCATTATTTATTTTATTTATAAGCTGTCTGCACTTGGCTTATTTACATTGCCAGTTGCACTTTTATTGATTGCATATGCCAGCATGTTTCCGACAGAAATCAGCCCTTTAATACCAGCTCTTCAAAGCGATTGGCTGAAAATCCATGTAACAACAGCTGCTGCCGGACAAGCTATTTTGGCGATCAGCTTTGTAGCCGGAGTCCTGTATTTAACAAAGGTTGTGGACCAATCAAAAGCAACAAAAAAGACGTTTTGGCTTGAATTTGTCATGTTTGTATTAGTCACAACACTTGCATTTGTCATTGTCACAACCGTGTTCCGAGCAATGGATTATGAATCAGTGTTTAAATGGATCGATAAAAATGGACAAGAGGCGGAAATGGAATTTCATTTGCCTGCTCTCGTTGCGCCGCACGAAGGAGAATTGTTGACAAAAGATCGGCTTGCAGGCTTTGTGGAATTGCCGGCGATTTTATCGGCCAGAAAGGTGAACACTGTTTTATGGTCCACATTTGTAGGACTGATTTTATACGGAGTGATCCGCCTAATATTGAGAAAGCGTATTTCTGCAGCGTTGCAGCCTTTAGTGAAAAATTTAAATTTGGATGTGGTGGATGAAATTGGCTACCGTTCAGTAGCGATTGGATTCCCAGTATTTACGCTAGGTGCTTTAATATTTGCCATGATTTGGGCGCAGATCGCTTGGACCCGATTTTGGGGCTGGGATCCGAAAGAGGTTTGGGCATTGATCACTTGGCTGTTTTACGCGGCATATCTTCACTTACGGCTTTCGAGAGGATGGCATGGAGAAAAATCAGCATGGCTTGCGGTTATCGGATTTGCGATCATCATGTTTAATTTAATTTTTGTAAACCTTGTGATAGCTGGTTTACATTCATATGCATAAACGGATTGGCTGACTCATGATACATGCTGGAATTTGGATCATTATCATTTGAGTCAGCTCTTTTTTAACCTGATCAAGGGAGGAATAAAATATGTCAGAGAACCAGGATGTAACGATTTTAGTGGTAGATGATGAAGAAAGAATTCGCAGGCTTTTGAAAATGTACTTAGAAAGGGAAAATTATCAAATAGATGAGGCGGAAAATGGTGATGAAGCGCTTGAAAAGGCTCTTTGTGCCGATTATGATTTGATTATTCTGGATATTATGATGCCCGGAATTGACGGAATCGAAGTGTGCAAGCAGCTGAGAGAAAAGAAAGCCACTCCTGTCATTATGCTGACAGCAAAAGGAGAGGAGGTAAACCGTGTTCAAGGGTTTGAGGTCGGTGCGGACGATTATATTGTAAAACCGTTCAGCCCGAGAGAGGTTGTTTTGCGTGTGAAAGCGATTTTAAGAAGGGCGTCACAAACAAGCTATTTAAAAACCGATTCATCGGCGAAAAATGTGATCGTTTTCCCGCACTTAACAATCGATCATGATGCTCATCGCGTGACGGCCGACGGCAAGGAAGTCAACTTAACCCCGAAAGAGTACGAGCTGCTTTATTTTTTGGCAAAAACTCCTGATAAAGTATACGACCGGGAAAAGCTGCTGAAGGAAGTATGGCATTACGAATTTTTTGGAGATTTACGAACAGTTGACACTCATGTGAAAAGACTTAGGGAAAAATTAAACAAAGTTTCGCCTGAAGCCGCCAAAATGATCGTGACTGTTTGGGGTGTCGGCTATAAATTCGAGGTCGTTGAAGAATGAAATTTTGGAGAAGCGTTGTTGGCAAGCTTTGGATGACCATTTTATTTCTTGTGATAGTGGTTCTGTCGATTTTAACCATTTTGCTGCTCGAGTTTATGGAAAATTATCATATAAAAGATGCCGAGCAAAAATTGACCCAGCTTGCCAATAAAGCAGCCATTATTATGGAAAATCATCAAAATACACCATTAGCCGGCTCCATCGCAACTGAACTTTCTGATAAACTAACAAGTGTGTATATCGTTGATGGTGGAAAAACATATTGGCAAAAGCAAAATGACGGGGCGGGTGTCGCTCAATATTCATTAAATGAAATCATCAGTGAGAAAGAGCTGTCAAAAGTATTGGAAGATCAAGAAAAAATCAGCCTTGTAAAAAGCTTTCCGCAAACGAATGATCACAATAAATTCAATAATGAAATGATGATCGTCGGAGTGCCTTATCAATCTGGAGCGATATTTGTCGTACAATCTTTGTCTGCCATTAATGAAACAACAAAACAAACAACTAAATATATTTTTATGGCAGCATTTATAGCTATTATATTAACGACCGTTTTTGCCTTTTTTTTATCAACCCGCATTACCTATCCGCTCCGAAAAATGAGAGAAGTCGCAATTGAAGTGGCGAATGGAAAATTTGATACGAAAGTTCCAAAGCTGACAAGCGATGAAATTGGTGAATTAGCTGTTGCCTTTAACCAAATGGGCCGGCAGGTGAAATTCCATATTAACGCTTTGCGGCAAGAAAAAGAACAGCTTTCAAACATTTTAAGCAGTATGGCCGACGGTGTCATTACGTTAAATATCGATGGAACGATTTTAGTCACAAATCCTCCTGCTGAACGTTTTTTGCAGGCATGGTATTATGAAAACGGAATGGATCCGAAAAAGGAACATGAGCTTCCGCCGGCTATTGAAGAACTGTTTAAACGAGTGACGACGACTCACCGCGAGCAGGTTACTGAGATTACTTTGCAAGGCAGAACATGGGGAGTGATCATGAGCTCTCTTTATAATCAAAATCGTGTTCGAGGAGCGGTCGTTGTTTTGCGCGATATAACGGAGGAAAGACGTCTCGACAAATTAAGAATTGATTTTATTGCCAATGTGTCCCATGAGCTGCGGACGCCTATTGCCATGCTGCAAGGATACAGCGAAGCTCTTCGCGATGACATTGCAGGAAGCGAAAAGGAGCGGAAGGAGATTGTTCAGGTTATTTATGACGAATCATTGCGAATGGGCCGATTGGTGAATGATTTATTGGATTTGGCCAGAATGGAGGCAGGACATATTTCCTTAAATATACAAGATGTCAAATTGAAGCCTTTTATTGAAAAAATTATTCGCAAATTTCAAGGCATTGCAAAAGAAAAACAGATTCACCTCGAATATTTGCTGAATGTTCAAACGGATTCCTTTTCGTTTGATCCGGACCGCATTGAGCAAGTACTGACCAATTTAATTGACAATGCTATCCGCCATACGAGTGCACAAGGATTTGTAAAAGTAATTATTTCAGAAAGCAATGGTTTAAAAATAGATGTTCAGGACTCAGGAAGCGGAATCAGTGAAGAAGATCTGCCGTTTGTGTTTGAACGCTTTTATAAAGCTGACAAAGCGAGAACGCGTGGAAGAGCAGGTACGGGTCTGGGGCTTGCCATTGCGAAAAATATTGTTGATGCCCATAAAGGGGTAATACAAGTTCACAGCAAATTAAATGTTGGAACGACATTTACCGTACTATTGCCGCAAACATCGTAAAAATTTGCCGATCTTTATTGTTTCACACGTAACAGAAGGGAGGTTTGGCAATGAATTTATATACACGTACAGGGGATCAAGGACAGACGAACGTTATTGGTGCGCGCGTCGATAAAGATGATCCAAGGGTGGAAGCTTACGGAACGATTGATGAATTGAACGCTTACATAGGCTATGCAAGGACGTTTTTAACAGATAAAGCGTTTCAAGATATTTACGAAGAGCTTGAAAAAATTCAGCATCATTTGTTTGATTGCGGATCTGACATAGCGGTTGTGTACGAAAAGCAAAAACATCCGTTTAAAACGACGGAGGATATGATCCGTTTTTTAGAGGAACGAATCGATCATTATGTGGAAGAAGCTCCTGCATTAGAAAAATTTATTTTGCCCGGAGGAACGGAGGCGGCCAGCGTTTTACATATTGCGAGAACAGTTGCCAGAAGAGCAGAGCGTTTAATCGTTTCTTTAATGAAAGAGGTTAAAATTCATCATCCGGTCCTCATTTACATGAACCGTCTGTCTGATTATTTATTTGCTGCTGCTCGGGTTGTAAATTACCGCCTAAACGTGAAGGATGTCGAATACGAACGAAGCGGGAAGGTGTTCCGGACAAATAATAGCAAAAAAAATTGACACCGAGGGTCTCTTTTATAAGACCCTTTCTTTTTTGTTTGTAACATGTCATGCGTCTCTTTCGACAAATATTTTAAACGGAGGGTATGTGCATGGATGAATCGTTTCAAAGATTATACGAAAAGTATCATCAAGATATTTTTCAGTTTTTATATTATTTGGTGAAGGATCGGGAACAAGCGGAAGATTTGGTGCATGAAGTGTATATAAAAGTTTTAAAATCATACTCGAGCTTTGAAGGACGAAGCAGTGAAAAAACATGGTTATTTTCCATTGCTCGGCATGTAGCGATTGATTTTTTTCGAAAGCAAAAAACTCTCCGTCAGCGAATAATGGAAAAATTTGATTTAGATCAAGCACAAATTGCGGATCAAGAGCCCCTCCCGGAAGAAATAGCTTTACAACGAGAAGAAATACAGATGCTATACAAAGCAATGAATGACTGTAATGTGAATCAAAGAACCGTTTTAATTTTACGGTTTATAAAAGAATTATCTGTTGCAGAAACAGCCGAGGTGTTGGGGTGGACGGAAAGCAAAGTCAAAACAACCCAGCATCGGGCTTTAAAAGTGTTAAAAAATTATATAGATAAAGCTATGAAAGAACAAGGTGCCACGAAAGATCAGGGAGCTATGACAGAACAGGAGGTAGTTTCAAGTGAAAAACTCTCGGTGGAGCGATGAACAAATCAAAAAATGGATAAGCGAGTTTCCAAAAGTAGAAGATTCCCGCAGTTCATTCGAGATTTGGAACAATATTACCGAGAAAAAAAGAAAAAGAACAATATTGAAATTCATTGTTCCATCAGCTTCGATTGTTGCTTTGACAGCAGCCGTCACTTTTGTAGTTTTTCCGCTAAGCAACAGCAAAAATGAACAAACCCAATATTCATACAACAAAAAGGCCGAAAACGCAGGAAACAGTCATTTAACCGAAAGTCAAACGATGGAGGCTTCGCCGAAGTATCGTTCCATAGTTCCAAATTCTTCAACTGAACAAATTATCACAGTAGGGCTTTTAGATGAAAGCAAACAGCATGTCGTTCCTCTAAGCTTTAAAGGAAATCAATTCGAGCCTGCCGTCAAGCAAATAAATGACGTCTTAAACAAGATCGATGTGAAACGTTTCAATCTTTCAGCTTTTGCCTTTCAAGATGCAGACATTTATGAAAGCAAAAGCCGAAGTGACGAGGTGATCATAAATTTTGAAAAATTGAATATAAAAGACCGTTTCCATAATGAACAAAATTTTAAAGAAGTATTAAAAGAAACATTTCGGTGGCAAAATTATAAAAAGGTGCGCTTATTTACAAATGAAAAGCAGCATGTTCCTTCTGAGCGTTTTGTTTCCGAATTTCAAATAAAGAAGCTGCTGAAAAAAGCCTATTTCTTGTTTTTTCCTAAAAATAGCAGCAATCCTTTGCTCGTTCCATCAAAAAATGAATATGAAACAATTGAAGAGGCAATGAATGCCATGCAAAAAGGGAAGGAAGACGGGCTTGAACCTTCCATTAATAATTCCGTTAAAATTAAGCAATTGAAAAAGGATGATGAGCTGCTTACGGTCACTTTTGACAATGCTTCAAAAATGAAAAACACAGAGCATACTGAAGTTATGCTGGAAGCGATTTTAATGACAGCGAAAGAATTCGGCTTTAAGAAAGTGAAGTTCGAAGGCTTTGATGCGAAAAAAATCGGAAATATTGATATTTCAAAACCGGTGGAAGTGCCTTTTTCGCCTAATTTTATTGACCTGAAAGTTGATGCATAGCAAACGGAACGGAAATAGGTCTAAACATAAAGACACCATCATAAATATTGAGAATGTATGAAAGGAGGAAAGGAGGATGAATGGATGCTGGATTTAATGAGGAGGCTGGGTATTGCCCTAATTATGGGGCTTTTCATCGGTCTTTTGTTTTTGGGAGGATTAAAAACAGAGGAGCCAGGAGAGATAAGCCCTCCCAGCACCTTTAAATATTATAAATGAATAGTTTTGGCAGAAACGATGTCATCGAACTGGACTAACGCTTCAATAAGCTGATCATCAATCAGTTTATCACAAGTTAAAACCATGATTGCTTCGCCGCCGATGTTTTTACGTCCAACCTGCATTGTTGCGATGTTTACGCCATGGTCGCCAAGTACTTTTCCGACGCGTCCAATAACACCTGGTTTATCGATGTGTTCTACATATAATACTTCCCCTGCCGGGTAAAAATCGATATCGAAACCGTTTAAATCAACAATTCGTTCACCGTAGTTTGGAATATACGTTGCTTTTACGGAAAAAGTCCGATGATCTCCATCTACTTGAACAGCGATGCAATTTGCATATCCAGAACCGTTTGAAGCAATTTTTTCGCTGAAGCTGATGCCGCGTTCTTTGGCGATGAGGCCAGCATTCACTTCGTTAACAGTTGAATCAACCCGTTCTCCTAAAAATCCAGCAAGAAATGCTTTCGTAATAAAAGATGTTTCGAGTTCAGCAACCGTTCCTTCGTAAACGATTCCGATATGTTGAACAGGTTCTTTCATGTATTGAGAAGCAAGCTGACCCAATTTTTTGGCCAATTTATAAAACGGCTGTATTTTGTCAAATATATCTTTTGTTAATGTTGGTAGATTAATAGAATTTGTAACAGGTTTTCCATTTAAAAATTTTAATACTTCTTCAGCAACTTGAGAGGCAACGTTTAATTGGGCCTCTTTCGTTGATGCTCCAAGATGCGGTGTAGCAATGACCTGTTCAAAATCAAGCAGCTTCCGATTTACTGGAGGCTCGACTTCAAATACATCAAGAGCAACGCCTTTCACATGTCCAATTTCTAAATAATGAATTAATGCTTCTTCATCGATGATGCCGCCCCGGGCGCAGTTTAATAAATAAACTCCTTTTTTCGTTTTTCCGATATTTTCCTTTCCTAATAAACCTCTTGTTTCTTTTGTCAATGGTGTATGAACAGTAATGATATCAGCTTGCGCTAAAACTTCATCGAGCTTGCAACTGTTTACTCCCAATTTTTGCGCCCGGTCTTTTGTTAAAAATGGATCAAACACTAAGACGTTCATTCCAAAAGCTTTTGCTCTTTTGGCAATTTCGCTGCCGATTCGTCCTAAACCGATGATTCCTAAGCTTTTGCCGTATAGCTCAGTACCGAGAAAGGCGGAGCGGTTCCATTCACCTGATTTAACGGAAACATTTGCTTGTGGAATATGACGAACAAGCGATGCCATCATGGCAAATGTATGCTCGGCAGTTGAAATCGTATTTCCGTCAGGTGCATTAATCACGACAACTCCGTATTTTGTCGCTGCTTCAACATCGATATTATCGACTCCGACGCCTGCTCTTGCAACAATTTTTAAATTTGTCATTTTTTGAAGCAGTTCTTCTGTTACTTTCGTTGCACTGCGGACGAGCAGAGCATCATATTTTTCCAGGTCGTCAACTTCACTTACTTTTTTCTGAACGACATTGATGTTTTCATCGTTCAATAATGGTGCTAATCCATCGCTTGATATTGAGTCAGAAACAAGAACATGAAACATTTTCTAAGATCCCCCTAGTGAACGAATTAAAAATGAAAACAAAATTTCTGATTATTTTATCTTAACTGATCTATGTTGTCAAGGTTCAAAACTTTACAGTTTGAAAACGTTTACTGTGTGTAAAAAGGGAAAAAGAGAGTTGCTTCTGAAGAAACAGCTCTCTTTTTTGTTTAATTGTTAGATTCATTGTATCGTGCGATACATTCGTCAATTAGTTTTGCCGCTGCTTCAGGTCCTTCCCAGCTGCCAATCTCTGTTCGTTTTCCTTCCAAATCTTTGTAACGTTCAAAGAAATGGGCAATTTCTTTTAATTTGTGCTCCGGCAGATCTTCAATCGATTGAACATGATCAAAACGAGGATCATCTACAGGAACGCCGATTAATTTTGCATCTTCTTCACCGCTGTCGATCATGTTTAAATAGCCAATGACACGCGATTCTATGACGCATCCAGGGAAAGTCGGATTGGTGACGATTACGAGAATGTCAAGAGGATCGCCGTCAAGTGCTAAAGTATTTTCTAAATAACCGTACTCTGCAGGGTAAAACATAGGCGAATAAAGAACTCGGTCTAGTTTAAAAACGCCTTTTTCCTTGTCATATTCATATTTGTTTTGGCTTCCTGTCGGAATTTCAATAAAAGCTTCGACAACTTTATTGTTTGCCATCGACAAAATCCTCCTTTATTATGTATGCCTTTTTATTATAGAGGATGTAAAAAATATTGGCAATTGTAGAAAAAAGACAATGAAATAAAATAAGTTTCTTTTTTTTTTATTATTGTATATAATGAAGATAAAAAAATATGGATTCATCTTCGGGGCAGGGTGAAATTCCCGACCGGCGGTGATAAAAGCTTTTAAGCTTTTTTAGCCCGTGACCCGTAAAGGTGTTTTTCCTTTACGGTGGATCTGGTGAGAATCCAGAGCCGACAGTATAGTCTGGATGGGAGAAGATGAGGGTTCAGGCGTTTCAAAAAATATGATCATTGAAACGTTTATTTTAACCTGCTTACAATTCTCCCTCTGCGTCAATGTAGAGGGTTTTTTTATTGAAGCAGGAGATGGACCCTTCCTTCTTTTCAAGATGGATCACAGAAAGAAAAGGAGAGAAGGACTGTGTTAAAAACAAAGGCATTTAAACTTGTTTTTGTAGGAATGTTGAGCGGGATTTCCTACTTGCTTATGGCTCTTAACTTTCCGCTTCCGGGACTTCCGGCATTTTTAAAAATTGATTTCAGCGAAATTCCTGCTATGCTGGCGACGATTTTATTAGGGCCGATTGCAGGATTGGCTGTAGAAGCGATTAAAAATACGCTTCATTACATCATTCAAGGAAGCGCGACAGGAGTTCCGATTGATCAGTTGGCAAATTTCTTGGCTGGATTGTTTTTCCTTTTGCCGTTTGCATTCGTGTTTCAAAAAGTTCGTTCGATGAAAGGGGTTCTTTTCGGTTTAGCTGCCGGGACCATTTCAATGTCAGTAGCCATGAGCTTATTGAACTATTATTTCATTTTGCCGGCATATACGCTGTTTTTAAATATGCCGCAAATGTCGATTGCAGAAGTGAAGCAAGTCATTATTGCCGGGATTTTGCCTTTTAACCTCATTAAAGGAACAATTATTGCCATTGTCTTTTTAATGATTTACGGCAGAATCAAAGAATGGCTTCAACATAAATTTAACGTGCAAAATGCATAATTTATATGCAAAAAAGCGGGGACCAGCCGCTATGATGTTTTCGCATCATAACGGTGCTCCGAATTATGATACACAAAACCCCCACAGAAATTCGTTTTTCCGTGGGGGTTGTTCTTTTAAAGCTGATGAAACAGCTATTCAAATTTTAAAGGATCGCCGTCAAAGGGTTCATCAGCAATTTTAATGGAATCTGTTGGGCAACCTTCAAAAGCATCCATTAAATCATCTTCTAAAACTTCTGGAACTTCAACCGTCCCTTGGTTATCATCTAGAATAACGTATGCGATTCCTTCGTCATCATAATCATAAATATCTGGCGCTGCTGCCCCACATGCACCGCATGCAATGCATGTTTCTTTGTCAACGATTGTATATTTTGGCATTGTCTAACCTCCTGTATAAATGAAATGAGTAGAAGTCATAAAAGAGAAAGAAACATTTATCTTCCACTTCAGAATGTTTTATATAATAATCAGAATACCACATAATTATTGTAAGATGGAATATTAAACATTTCAATAAAAAAAGATGAAATGTCATAGTATTTCGATAAACTTACTTAAATCAAATCATTCATTATATATTTTTCGACAATTATTGGATAAATTTTGATAAAATAAGGATTGAACAGAAGGTTTCAATTTTTAAGGTGATCAAATGCCTCTCTCTTATTTGGAAGGAATCATCCTTTATTGTTTTCAACAGCTCAAATGCGAGCGATCGAAAGCAGCTGTTTTTCATTTATTAAAAGGAAAAAAATCTTCTCAAACGATTCAAGATAGCATTATTTTTCATTTATCGAACTTATTTGGCATTTGCCGTGAGCTCGAGCTTGAAGAATATAATCACTTGTTAAACAGATTGGTTCAGCTGTCATATGTCAAACAAGTAAAAGGCGAGTTTTATATGGTCACAATGAACGGCGAACGGGTGCTGCAAGAATTTTTGTCAGAAAAACCGTTTCCTGATAAGCTGGATGGGGCCACCTACAATGATATAGGGAAAATTTTTTGGCAGCGTTTATCTTTATTTGTTCAAACGGTTTCCCATCTAGTTTATAACCATTCGAAATTTTTACCTATAACAAATAATGGTCAGCTGTTGCATTTTGTCAAAACATACATATTGCAGATGAAAGAGACAAAGAAAAATATCGGAAATCGAACGTTTTTGGAAATGAACCGTTTGCTTGAATGTTTAGATGAAAAGGGAGCTATCTTAGTTGTCAATCGTTTGTCCGGCTTTAAAAAAAATGGAATCACCTTTGAACAGCTTGCAGCAGCTGCGAATGAAGATCCTTTTTATTTGAAGCTTATGTTTCAAGCTGCCGTCATTCAAATGGTGAACGAATTGCAAAAACGTTCTGATCAATATCCGATATTATTCGGTCTTTTAAGAGATTTGATAAAAAAACACCCGCTAACCGCATCGGCGGAAAAAACGTACCGCTTGTTGGCGGAGGGGTTGGGCATTGATGAAATTGCAGCAGTCCGAAAGCTTAAAAGAAATACGATTGAGGACCATATTGTTGAGATTGCTTTAAACATGCACGATTTTGCCTTCGAACCTTATGTAAGCAAAGAAGATGTGGTCAAAATCGGGCAAGCGATTGAAAAGCTGCAAACGAACAAGCTGAAAACAGTTAAAGAATATCTTCAAGATCAATACAGCTATTTTCAAATTCGGCTGGCAATGGCTGCAATAAGGAGATGGCAATGACGAAAGATCTTTTTACTTTGCTGAAGGAAAAATTCGGTTATTCAAGCTTTAAAACAGGCCAAAAGGAAATAATTGAAGATGTTATTAGCGGACATGACGTAGTTGCCATGCTGCCGACAGGCGGTGGAAAATCATTGTGCTATCAGCTTTCTGGCTATTGTTTACAAGGTGCTGTATTAATAGTGTCCCCGCTATTGTCGCTCATGCAAGACCAGGAACAGCAGATGAAAATGTTTGGAGAAAAAAGAGTCATTGCATTAAATAGCTTTTTAACCCGATATGAAAAAGAAAAAGCTTTCCGGCAATTGCACCGTTACAAATTTATATTTTTATCGCCTGAAATGTTTAAATCAAAAAGGCTATTGGATGCATTGGCGCAAATCCAAATATCTTTATTTGTCGTCGATGAAGCGCATTGCATTTCACAGTGGGGACATGATTTTCGGCCTGACTATTTAAAGCTCGGAAAGGTAAGGGAGATGATCGGTTCTCCCCCTTGTTTGGCGATGACCGCCACAGCCACTAAAGAAGTGCTGAACGATATCGCGAAATGCTTGCATTTAACCGATGCAACATTTCATATTCATTCTATTGACAGGCAAAACGTTGCCATTAATGTTGAAGCCGTAAGCAGCCAAGAGGAAAAATTGGAGCGATTAGCCGAATGGCTGAAAATGTTAGAAGGGCCGGGTATCATTTATTGCTCCACAAGAAAGTGGGCGGAAGAGCTTGCCAGATGGATTGAACAAAAGGGAATGACAAATGCGGCTTATTATCATGGCGGAATGGAATATGAAGATAGAATGTTGATTCAACAGCAATTTTTAAATGACGAACTTTCGGTTATAACGGCGACAAATGCTTTTGGAATGGGAATAAACAAAAAAGACGTTCGATTTGTCATCCATTTCCATTATCCTGCTGACATGGAATCATACGTACAAGAAATAGGCCGGGCAGGAAGAGATGGAAACCAAAGCATTGCAATTGCACTTGTAGCAAAGGGTGACGAGGAGTTTCCCCGGTCGATAATACGTTCTGAATTTCCTGAAAAAAAAGAGATTGAGTTGATTGTAAAAACGATTCGGTTAAAGGGAAGCTTTGATTTAACAGAAGAAGAGTGGAGCAGCTTCGGCTTGTCTGATGTACAGAGGAGATTTTTACAATATAATTTCCAAATGTTGGATGAAAACATGTATCATTGGACGACTGATCAGATCGTAAATTATGTATGGAGCAAGATTGAAGATCGAATGAAAATGAAATTTAAAAAATTAGCCGACATGGAAGCATTTTTACGAGCAAAAGCATGCAGGCGGAACATGATTTTAAGCTATTTTCAGGAAAAACCTTCAACAAAGGTTTCGATTTGCTGCGACAATTGCGGAATAAACGATCGTTTTTTTATCCGAAAAAAAATTCATTCATCCCAGCCAATGATAAAGTGGGATTGGAAGCAAGAATTAAAAAGGCTGTTTCGTCAAAGTTGGTGAAGGCGTGATTAAAAGACAAGAAGAATTGATAAAGAACATGACCGATCGAGAGCTTTTATTTCATCTCATGGTCACTCAGTCGCTATTTCTTCTTATATCGATTATTTTAGGGTTCATTTTTTTTGACCGTGCGGAGGATTTTTTTCAATTATGGGAATTGAGTTGGGAAACGATAGCTGTTGGCTTGCTTGCAACAGTTATCGTTCTGCTCATTGATTTGGTAATTATGAAATGGGCGCCAAAAAGCTGGTACGATGATGGAGGAATCAATGAAAAACTGTTTCAAAACAGAAGCTTGCCGGAAATTTTTTGGATGACCCTTATCGTTGCTTTTGCGGAAGAAATATTGTTTCGCGGGGTTCTGCAAACCCATTTCGGACTGTTTATCGCCAGTTTGATCTTTGCCTTCATGCATTTTCGTTATCTTTCAAAATGGCTGTTATTTGCAACGGTTTTGTTCGTCAGTTTTTTTCTCGGAGTGATATTTGAACTGACTGAGAATATTTTAACAACAATTTTCGCTCATTTTCTTATCGACTTTGTATCGGCAGTGCAAATTCGCTTTCAATATTTGAAAAATAGTAAAGGCGATGGGAGGGACGATGAAGAAGATGACAAGTCCGTATGAACATGACCAAGCTGAGCGTTTAAGGGAAAAAATGATTGATGAAATAAAAGAGAGAACGGGGACATATCCGTCTCGGAGTGAAGTGCATAAAAAAAGGCGGAAGAAAAAAAAGAAAATGAACTATCCGCTTTTGCGTATTCTCGTCTTTCTTTTTATATTAGTGCCAGTCGTTGTTTTATTTTTAACTTCTTATTTGGAACGAAATCAATCAAACCGCAGCGGGGAAAATCTTTCAGATTTTGACTCTGTAATTATTAAAAATAATAGCGGGAAGTCTGTTCAAGAAGAGAGAGTGGAAGAAAATAATTCCTCTAACTCAGACAAAGAAGAAGGAAATCAGAATGAACAGGAAGCTTCTCCAACGACTGAAGAACAATCCTCTTCCAACAGCACAAGAGACGAAACCCGAAAAGAAATTTCTGGAAATGAAAGCGATGGAAACATGGAAGAGAACAGACGCATCATTACTCATGTTGTCCAGCCGAACGAAACGCTGTATAAAATCTCGATGAAGTATTATAAAAGCCGAAATGGCGAAGAGCTTATTCGAGAATGGAATCATCTTCAAGATTCCAACATTTATGTCGGACAAGTTTTAAAAATCCCTTTAGATAATCCCCAATAACTAAAAAATTTTCATATTTGAAAAAGATCATGCATAACTTGTACAAAAAACTTTGGGGGATTTTAAACGAATGGAAAGGCAAATTAAAGATCTGCCCTATACAGATCAACCTACCAAGCATATGCTGCAAGGGCTCATTGAGCGTAAAAGAGAATTCGAAACATATAAACAGAAATGTTTGGTTTGGCAAATAATTACATTTGTGGAAGTGATCATTTTTATAGTGTTTATTTATTTCAACGTATATCAACGATTGGAAACAGATCTTTTGTTTGTTTTATTCTATTTTTTTCAATCATCACACTTATTCGCCGTTTTGCTGATTGCATTCAGCTATTCAACAGCCGTTTATTTTAAAAAGAAAGAAGAAAAAGCGGAAAAAGAATATCATGAGCTTAGATGGGAAATTATTGATAAAAGCACTGATTTTTGGAAAAGCGAAGAAGAGTGGATGAATCGCGACAAGGTTTTTTCTGTTATGAAAAAAGAATTTGATATTAATCTCTATTATAAAACGAAATAAAAATGTGATTTGTGAGTAAAAATGCTTGTCTTCACCCCCTCGTAATTGTAAACTGTTTACTAACTAAAGAACCATCTTTTAGAATCAACATACAATATCGTATGATGTATTGACGGCAGGAGGGAAGAAGATGCGGCTCGAGCGTCTTAATCATAATAAAATTAAAATTTTCCTGACTCTAGATGATTTGTCGGATCGCGGCTTAACAAAAGAAGATCTATGGAACAACTCTTTAAAAGTTCATCAGCTTTTCCGGGAAATGATCAATGAGGCAAGTGAAGAACTCGATTTTCATGCAAACGGTTCGATTGCGGTCGAGGTTTATTCACTAAAAGCACAGGGAATGGTGATCATTGTTTCCAAAAATAATGATGAAGAACTTGAAGATGAATTTTTAGATGATTATATTGAAATGCAAGTAAAAGTGGATGAACATCAAGATATATTGTATGAGTTTTTGAATTTCGAAGATGTCCTCGATCTTGCAAAAGTTCTTCAACGTTTCGAAATAACAGAAGGCGCGCTATATTCATATCAGGGACGATACTACCTGCTGTTTGATGACATCTCTAAGATTGAAACGGAGCATCTTGTTGCAATTTTAGCGGAATATGGAACGCCGACACATATGACAACTCATAGACTGCATGAATATGGAAAATTATTGATAAAGGATCACGCTGTTCGTCTTTTGAATGACTATTTTTCCTGAGGCTGACAAAACATCGCCTTTCAGCGATGTTTTATCAGCTTTTTTTGCGTAGATTAAGTATTTTATTTGAAAAAAAACAAAGCGGTTTGCCGCTTTCTTTTTTTAACAAGAAATTCAGTATCCCTCTATTTTCTATGAATTAATGATTGAATTAATTTATAGAAGGTGTATACTAAGTCATGAAAGGTGGACTTTTCCTTTTCATTATTAAAGAACATATAGGAGGTTTACTTATTATGGTAGCCGAAGGCAATGACAAGCATGATGTGCTAAAAGCTACGCAAAAGGTAATACATAAAGCGTTAGGAAAACTAGGTTATCCAGAAGAGGTGTATGAATTATTAAAAGAGCCGATTCGCATGCTGACAGTGAAAATACCTGTTCGCATGGATGACGGTTCTGTTAAAATATTTACTGGCTACCGGGCGCAGCATAATGATTCTGTAGGACCTACAAAAGGAGGCGTTCGCTTCCATCCAAATGTAACTGAAAACGAGGTAAAAGCGCTTTCAATTTGGATGAGTCTAAAATGCGGAATTATTGATTTGCCTTACGGTGGTGGAAAAGGTGGAATTGTTTGTGATCCAAGAGATATGTCGTTCAGGGAATTAGAAAGATTAAGCAGAGGATATGTTCGGGCAATTAGTCAAATTGTTGGCCCTACAAAAGATATACCTGCACCTGATGTATTTACGAACTCGCAAATCATGGCTTGGATGATGGATGAATACAGCCGGATTGATGAATTTAATTCGCCAGGATTTATTACCGGCAAGCCTCTCGTTCTCGGCGGTTCACATGGCCGTGAATCGGCAACGGCAAAAGGCGTGACCATTTGCATTCGCGAAGCAGCGAAGAAGCGTGGAATTTCTTTACAAGGGGCTAGGGTCGTTGTCCAAGGATTTGGAAATGCAGGCGGTTATTTAGCAAAATTTATGCATGATGCCGGAGCAAAAGTTGTAGGTATTTCCGATGCATACGGCGGTCTGTACGATCCAGACGGACTAGACATCGATTATTTATTAGACCGGCGCGACAGCTTCGGAACTGTTACGAAATTGTTTAATGATACGATCACTAATAAAGAATTGTTAGAACTTGATTGCGAAATTTTAGTTCCTGCGGCGATTGAAAACCAAATTACAGAAGAAAATGCCCATAATATTCGGGCCCAAATTGTCGTAGAAGCAGCCAACGGTCCGACAACTGTTGAAGCCACTCAAATCTTAACGGACCGGGGAATTTTACTCGTGCCTGACGTATTGGCAAGCGCGGGAGGAGTAACGGTTTCTTATTTCGAATGGGTTCAAAATAATCAGGGCTACTATTGGTCTGAAGAAGAAGTGGAAGAAAAATTGGAAAAAATGATGGTGAAAGCATTTAACACTGTATATGAAACGGCGCAAAACAGAAGAGTAGATATGCGGCTTGCTGCATATATGGTAGGCGTAAGAAAAATGGCAGAAGCATGCAGATATCGCGGATGGGTATAATATTTGCATCGTTTTGCAGTTTCCCCTATGATAATGTAGGGGAAATTTTTCTTTTGTCACCAGCCGCTTAATACTATAGGAGTGATCATGATGCAAGAAGAAAAAGTGATCATTGTCGGCGGAGGTCCATGTGGACTATCGGCTGCGATCGAATTGAAGGAAAAAGGAATAAATCCTTTAGTTATTGAAAAAGGAAATATTGTTGATTCCATTTATCGCTTTCCAACACATCAAACCTTTTTCAGCACAGCAGACAGGCTTGAAATTGGCGGAGTCCCATTTATCACAGAAAACCGAAAGCCTGTCCGCAATCAAGCGCTTGCTTACTACCGGGAAGTTGTGAAGCGAAAAAATTTGCGCATTTATACATATGAAAAAGTAGAGAAGGTAGAAAAGCAGCAGGACGGAACGTTCATGGTAACGACGGAAAAAGGAAAATATCGTGCGTCATTTGTTGTGATTGCTACAGGTTATTATGATAATCCAAATTACATGAATGTTCCAGGCGAAAATCTGCCCCACGTTTTCCATTATTTTAAAGAAGCTCATCCATATTTTGATAAAGATGTCGTTGTAATCGGCGGGAAAAACTCGAGTGTTGATGCCGCGCTTGAGCTTTATAAAGCCGGGTCTAGAGTAACTGTATTGTACCGAGGAAGCGGGTATTCTTCAAGCATTAAGCCTTGGATATTGCCGGAATTTGATTCTCTTATCAAAAAAGGCTATATAAAAATGGAATTTCGGGCAGATGTAAAAGAAATTAAAAATGACTCTATTAGTTATATTGTGAACGGAACAGAAGAAAAAACTATTCCTTGTGATTTTGTCTTTGCCATGACTGGCTACCATCCAGATCATAACTTTTTGAAAAAAATGGGTGTACTTATTGATGAGCAGACAGGCAGACCTTACTACAATCCCGATACAATGGAAACGAATGTAAACGGGATTTTTATAGCCGGTGTCATCGCAGCTGGAAATGATGCGAATGAGATTTTTATCGAAAACGGCAGATTTCACGGGGAATTGATCGCAGAAGAAATTATCAAAAGAGTATAAAAATAGGGGATGTCCCGAAAATAATCAAGTAGAGAAAAACAATCCGTTTTTCTCTACTTGATTTTGTTGCTTTCATAAGTTGTGGGGCCGTCCAGAAATCAAATCGCCATTGAAAACAAAAAATCATAAACACCGATATATCAACGTTTCTAAAACATTAATGGGGGCGTCAATAAGCTGTAAAAACGGCTTATTAGACACCCCCTTTACTTGTAACATTTTTTAGTAAAATTTGTGTTGATCATCACAACAGCTTATTATTTCGAAAACATTTCTTCTATTTCAGTTAAATCGCTCGTTTTTTCTAAAGCCACTAAAAGCTTTATTCTAGCTTTTTGCCCGTTTAATCCGTTCGAAAATATAACGCCAAGCTGTTTTAAATGTTTTCCTCCGCCCTGATAATCATAGACATCCTGCACAATGCCGTTAAAACATCGTGAGACAATGACGATCGGCACTTTCTTCTCAATAAGCCGTTTCATGCCGGGGACTAAAGCCGGCGGCAAATTTCCTTGCCCTAAAGCTTCAATGACGATTCCATCCGGATTCAGTCCTTCAACTGCTTCCATTATTTTTTCATCCATGCCTGCATACGCCTTTAAAAGGAGCACATGTTTAGTGATTTTCGTTATACTATATGTTTCTTTTCTTAACGGATAGTGATGAAATGCCAGAATTTTTTTGTTCACAATACCGATCGGTCCGTATTGCGGACTTTGGAATGTAGCGATATTGCTTGTATGCGTTTTTGTGACGTTTTTTGCTGTATGAATCTCGTCATTCATGACAACTAACACACCAAGGTTTTTCGCTTCGTCGGAAGCAGCAACTTTTATGGACATCAATAAATTATATAATCCGTCTGATCCGAGTTCATTATTTGACCTCATCGCACCCGTTACAACAACGGGGATGGGAAGGTCAAGAGTCAAATCTAAAAAATAAGCTGTTTCTTCTAAAGTATCCGTTCCATGAGTGACGACGACACCGTCGATGCTTCCATTTTTGGCATGATGTTCGATTTCTTTTTTAATTTCCAGCATTTCCTTAGGAGTTATATGCGGGGAAGGCAAGTTAAAAAGCTCTTTTACGATTGTTTGTACATTGTTTACATTCAATGAAAAATTTGTTAGAGGATTGGACCCTTCTGGTCTCACTGCACCGCTTTGTTCATCTTCCAGCATTGAAATTGTACCGCCTGTATGTAAAATCAATACTTTCTTCATCTTTTTATCCCTTTCATTAAAGTTTCATTTTTTCATGCTTATTTTTGATTTTCATTTTGTCATATACATGTTACCATTTTATCAAAAGAATGTTTTTAACAACTTACAGCTGCTCTAATATAAATCATCATTTCTCATTCTTTTATTTTGTTTTATTTTAAAAGGAATATTCTGATAAATCTATACATAAATAAGGAGATACTAGAAGAAAAGAGGCTGTCATTATGATTGCGATTATTACAGCAGGCATTGCACCAGGGCTGGCAATACTTTCATATTTTTATTTGAAGGATCAATATGAAATGGAACCCCTTTACATGGTTGTTCGGACGTTTATTTTCGGTGCGCTGCTTGTTTTTCCAATTATGTTTATTGAATACGTTCTGGAAACAGAAAATGTATTTCCCTCTTCTTTTTTACAAGCTTTCTTTGCTTCGAGTTTATTGGAAGAGTTTTTTAAATGGTTTATTTTTTATTTTACAATTTACTCCCATTTTCATTTTGATGAACATTACGATGGAATCGTTTATGGTGTGTCCATCTCTCTCGGCTTTGCGACATTGGAAAATATTTTATATTTAATTGCGAACGGTGTGGAGTTTGCATTCGGGCGCGCAATTTTTCCAGTCCCAAGCCATGCATTGTTCGGTGTCATCATGGGGTATTATTTAGGAAAAAGCAAATTTTCGAACGATAGGCTTAAAAAAAGATGGCTCTTTTATTCTCTAGTTATTCCGTTTCTTTTGCACGGAACGTACAATTATATCTTGCTTTCCAATGAAGACTGGAAGTTTTGGGTCACTCCGTTTATGGTGTTTTTATGGTGGTTTGGGCTTCATAAAGCAAAAAAAGCGCGCATGGTATACAAGCAAAATATCGAAACAATATCAGGATAAAAAAATTTTTGAACCGGCATGAGCCGGTTTTTTTGTTGTATAAAATGACATCTACTACAGAAAATACATGTAACGATATAAAGTGAGGAGGCATGATGATGGGAAAAAACATGAAATATCTGCTCGCAAACGCTTTTGTTTTAATCGTTTTTCTTATTCTTTCTAACAATCAGCTGCATGTTCATGCTTTTAGCGAACAAGTGATTCAGAGAGGTGCGACAGGTGATGATGTCATTGAACTGCAGGCAAGACTTCAATATAACGGATATTATCATGGGAAAATTGATGGGGTATATGGATGGAATACTTATTGGGCAGTTAGAAAATTTCAAAATAATTTCGGACTTAAAGAAGTAGATGGTTTAGTTGGTCCTGAAACAAAACGAAAGCTTATCAATACGACAAAATATTATAAATCTTTTGTCCACGAACAAATTCGAAAAGGCAGAGACTTTACCCATTATGGCGGAGTGCCGCTAAAAATCCAAACAGCGCCTTCTGAGGAGCTGCGCGCAAAATGGCGGAAGCAAACCGAAAAAAATCTCGCAAAAAATGTACCGCCAAAAAAACAACAAGCTGGTCAGGCTGGACAAGGGCAAAAGCAGGCTGCTCCTAAACAGCAAGCAGCCCAAAATAAACAACAAACAGGGAAATCGGTACAGCCGATGGCGGTGAATATGCCTGGAGGCTTTTCACAAAATGACTTAAATCTTTTAGCCAATGCCGTTTACGGAGAAGCCCGCGGCGAGCCTTATATTGGTCAAGTAGCTGTTGCGGCAGTAATTTTAAACCGACTGAACAGCCCGACATTTCCAAATACGATTGCTGGTGTTATTTTTGAACCGGGTGCTTTTACAGCTGTCAGCGATGGACAAATATATTTGACACCAAATGAAACAGCGAGAAAAGCGGTGATGGACGCCATTAACGGGTGGGATCCGACAGAAGAAGCTCTCTATTATTTCAATCCTGATACAGCAACAAGCCCATGGATATGGACGCGGCCGCAAATCAAGAAAATCGGAAAACACATATTCTGTGAATAGTGAGGTGATTCAATATGCTTCGAGGATTATTAATCGGGCTGCTTACAGTGGCCTTAATCGGAACAGGCTACTGGGGATATAAAGAGCATCAGGAAAAAAACGCCGTATTAATTCATGCAGAAAACAATTACCAGCGGGCTTTTCACGATCTAACCTATCAAGTGGATCTGCTTCATGACAAAATTGGCGAGACACTCGCCATGAATTCAAGAAAATCATTGTCACCGGCGCTGGCGGAAGTTTGGAGAATTACATCGGAAGCGCACAATGATGTCGGCCAGCTTCCGTTAACTCTTTTACCTTTCAATAAAACAGAGGAATTCTTGTCAAATATTGGAAAATTTAGTTATCAAACAGCAGTGAGAGATTTAAACAAAGATCCGTTAACGGATCAAGAATATGAAACGTTAAAAAAATTGTATAAAAATGCAAAAGACATACAAGACGAATTGAGAAACGTCCAGCATTTAATCTTAAAAAACAATCTGCGCTGGATGGATGTTGAACTCGCACTAGCATCAGGGCAAAAACAAATGGACAATACGATCATTGATGGATTTAAAACGGTAGAAAAAAATGTTGAAGGCTATTCCGAAACTAATTTCGGTCCAACGGCAACAGCGCTGCAAAAGCCTAAAAAAGGATTTGAACAATTAACTGGAAAGGAAATATCAGAGCAAGAAGCAAAACAAATCGCAAAACGATTTGCCCCTAAAAATGTAGAACGAGTAGATGTAACAACAAATGGTAAAGGATCAAACATTCAGTTTTACAGCATTACTATGCATGATAAAGGAAATAAACATGATGTTTATATGGATATCACGAAAAAAGGCGGTCATTTAATTTATTTATTGCACAACAGAGATATTAAACAACAAAAAATCAGCTTAAATGAAGCATCCAACCGAGCAACGGAATTTTTGAAAAAGCTAAAATTTAAGGATTTAGAGCTTTATGAGAGTGCACAATATGACAACATTGGTGTTTTCACATTTGTTTCTAATTATAAAGGTGTACGTCTATATCCTGATGCAGTTCGTTTAAAGGTAGCGTTGGACAACGGAGAAATTATAGGTTATTCTGGACGTGATTATTTAGCAGCGCACAAAAAAAGAAATTTGCCGAAACCGGCTATTACAAAAGAAGAAGCGAAAAAATCAGTCCATTCTAACGTTGAAATTCAGGAGGATCGATTAGCTGTTGTGACAAATGATGCCGGCGAAGAAGTGCTGTGCTATGAATTTTTAGGAACGATTGACCAAGACACGTACCGCATTTTCATCAACGCAATGGACGGAACGGAAGAAAAAGTGGAAAAATTGCAAAGTGCTGAACCGTTATTCAGAGAACTTTAATCACAAAAAGGGGAGTCGATTTTTAGGCTTTCCCTTTTTTTCATTTCATGCTTTAATAAATGTAGAGCGCTTATTACATTGAAAGAGTGGTAACGTTGATAAAAATTGGTACGATGATCACATTGGAACTTTCTGGCCAAGATCAAATACTAAAATGCAAACTTGTGGACCAAGAAGAAAACATTCTTTATATTGATTTTCCTATAAATAGCAAGACAGGAAAAACTGTTTTCTTACCAGACGGCACCGAGCTCGTTGCAACATTTGTGAACAGCGAAAAAAAACCGTATAAATTTCGTACTAAAGTTCTTGGCAAGAAAAAAGATAACCTCCCGATGATCATGCTTCAGGCACCTGAGTATATGGAGGAGATCCAAAGGCGGCAATTTGTCAGAATCGAGACAGCCGTTGATGTAGCCATACACGCCATTAATCAGGAATTCGCCCCATTTACAACAGTTACAAACGACATAAGTGCTGGCGGCATTTCAATCATTATTCCAAATGGTGTGGACGTACCGCTAAATGAAAATATACATATTTATATGGTGCTCACGTTTATGGACGGAACGATTGAATATTATAAGGTAACAGGGAAGGCGCTCAGAGTTGTGGAAGCGGAACATCATAAGCTCGCTTCCATAGCTTTTATCAATATTGATGAAAAGACACAGCAAAAATTGATTCGCTTTTGCTTTGAACAGCAGCTGCAAATGAAAAAGAAAGGAATTTTGAATGAATAATACCGGCACGGCTGTCCATACTATTTATAAAAAATGGCAAAAGGATGTTTTTTGTGAAGCGCTTTGAACAAATATTGATCAAATTGATCATTATACAATTCATTATGTTAATTGCCGCTCAGCTTTTTTTGCGCCATTCTGAATTGAAGCCATATTTATCAAAAGCCGTGCAATATGAAGGTGTTGGAAACATGTCCATCTCCGAATGGGTGGAAACTATCAGCCGCTAAAAGAGCAGGAAACCCCTGCTTTTCTTTCTGTATTCCAAAAAAATAGATACATATTTTTTGAAACTAGCTAGGAGGTATTATGAGTAAAAAAATTTCCATTGCAATCGACGGTCCGGCAGCTGCCGGGAAAAGCACAGTTGCCAAAAAAATCGCAAAAGATTTAGGCTATACATACATTGATACGGGTGCGATGTACAGAGCTCTCACTTTGAAAGCTTTACAGAATGGCATTTCTTTGGAGGATGAAAAAGCGCTCACCAAGCTTTTGAATGAAATGACGATTGAACTGAAGCCGGTAAATGAAGGTCAGCAAGTGCTAGTAAACGGTGAAGACGTAACGGCGATTATCCGTTCCAATGAAGTAACAAAGCATGTTTCCACTGTTTCCAAACATCCTAATGTGCGGGAGGAAATGGTGAAAAGGCAAAAACAGCTTGCAGGAAACGGCGGCGTTGTCATGGATGGCAGGGATATCGGCACTCATGTGCTGCCGAATGCGGAGTTGAAAATATTTTTAAAGGCTTCTGTAGAGGAAAGAGCAAAAAGAAGGTATGAGGAGAATTTAAGAAAAGGTTTTACATCCGATTTAACACAATTAAAGAAAGAAATTGAAGAAAGAGATAAGCTTGATTCCACGAGGGCAACTGCCCCATTAAAAAAAGCGCCGGATGCCGTCGAAATCGATACAACTTCATTGACGATTGAAGAGGTGGCGGAATTAATTAAAGAATTGGTAACAGAAAGGCTGTAAGAAATGGGTAAATTTTATCAATTTGCAAAGGCAATTGTTTACTGCTTTATTAAACCGCTCTTTCGGGTCGAAGTGATCGGAAAGGAACATTTTCCAATGGATGGTGCCGTGCTGCTTTGTTCCAATCATATTAATAATTTGGACCCTCCGACGATTGGTATCGTTTCACCAAGGCAGCTCCGTTTTATGGCAAAAGAGGAGCTGTTTAAAATTCCGGTTTTCAGCCTGATCGTCCGGGCATTGGGGGCGTTTCCGGTCAAAAGGGGCTTTTCCGATCGAGAGGCGTTAAGAACAGGCTTGAAAATATTAAAAGAAAGAGAAGTTTTAGCCATTTTTCCGGAAGGAACGAGAAGCAAAACAGGTGAACTCGGAAAAGGTTTGGCTGGTGCAGGTTTTTTTGCCTTAAGATCAGATTGTGTCGTCTTGCCATGCGCCGTCGTCAGTTCTTACAAACCGTTTCGGAAAACGAAAGTCATTTTCGGCCCAGCCATTGATTTTACATCTTATCGAAACAAAAAAATTTCAGCTGAAGAAGCGACCGATAAAATCATGACAGAAATTAGAAATTTGCTCGAAAAATATAGGTAATCAATGGATTTAACTTGACAAACGGAATTTTTTGTTAGAACTTATAGAAAAGAGGTATTTTTCATTCTATTTAGAGTAGCTTGTGACATACTAAATAGAATGGTACATATTTTGTTGAGTTGCTATGGCTTGACCAAGGAGGTAAATGGTATGGTAGAGGACATCAATCAAGGTGAAGTTTTTGTGCCTGAAGTGGGAGACGTTGTAGAGGGAATTGTAACAAAAGTGGAAGATAAGCAGGTGATTGTTGATATTAAAAATTGCAAACAAATGGGCATCATTCCGATTAGTGAACTGTCTAGTTTGCATATTGAAAAAGCTTCAGATGTTGTAAAGGAAAATGACAAGCTTGAACTAGCGGTCATTAAAGTTGAGGAAGAAGCCGTCATTTTATCGAAAAGCAAAGTGGCTGCGGATAAAGCTTGGGTGGAATTAGAGAGAAAATTTGAAAATAAAGAAGTATTTGAGGCAGAAGTGAAGGATGTCGTAAAAGGCGGTTTAGTGGTAGACCTAGGCGTCCGCGGATTTATTCCTGCTTCATTGGTTGAACCTCACTATGTTGAGGATTTTTCAGATTATAAAGGAAAAACATTGACATTGATGGTTGTGGAGCTAAACCGTGAAAAAAATCGAGTGATTTTGTCTCATCGTGCTGTAGTGGAAAAGGAGCAGGAAGAGAAAAAACAGCAAGTGCTTCAGTCGATTCAGCCTGGTGATGTATTGGAAGGAACAGTCCAACGTTTAGCCGATTTCGGAGCCTTTGTTGACATCGGCGGGATTGACGGTCTTGTACATATTTCTCAGATCTCTCATGCTCATGTAGATAAACCGTCAGATGTGCTTCAAGAAGGCGAAAAGGTAAAAGTGAAAGTTTTGTCTGTCGATCGGGATAATGGACGGGTTTCACTATCGATTAAAGAAACATTGCCTGGTCCATGGGAAAACATTTCTGAAAAAATCAAATCCGGTGATGTTGTCGAAGGAACTGTACAACGCCTCGTCTCATTCGGAGCTTTTGTAGAAGTTTTACCTGGAGTAGAAGGTCTTGTCCATATATCGCAAATTTCTAAAAAACATATAGGCACTCCTCAAGAAGTGTTAGAAGAAGGACAAAAGGTAAAAGTAAAAGTGCTTGATGTAAACGAAGAAGAGAAACGGATTTCCTTAAGCATAAAGGAATTGGAAGATGATGGGACCGGTAGTGAAGAAGATTTTCGCAAATATCGTCCGAAAGAGGAATCGACAGGATTTCAACTAAGCGAAATGATCGGAGAGCAATTAAATAAATTAAAATAAAGACAAAGGCGATTATCACGAGCTGCCCCTTGTCAAGGTGACAGCGGAATAAAAAATGATCTAAGCGGCTTTATCTCTATATTCCATAGGGCTGAGGCCGTTTAGTCGTTTTATGAGGGTAATTTGTATCGATTGCCAGTCCTCAAACGAAATCTACGTTTCGCATTTGAGCGTTCTCCATAAAGACTCCATAAGCACCGCCCAGCATATAACGAGCTGTTTTATCATCTTCTCCACTGCTGTTCTTTTCATAAATCCTTGAGAATGATACGATCCATCCTCGCTGTAATAAGCTGTTATTGTTCGAAGCCTCGCCTAGTATATAGCTTCCATATCACTTCAATAAGCTGTCTTTTGAGTTCTGCAGTATCGGTTCTATTTTTGCTAAGCTGCTCTATATCGTGATTATATGTGCGAACAAAATTCTTCGCTGCTTTTTATAAGCAAGCGATACGTCCGTTTTGCGTTCGTATCTCCATTAAAAATCAAAACTTGTGCAGATAAACAAATGATACATCCAGCCTGTATTCATTAGCCCACAATTTTTTTGCAGAAAAACTCCCTCCTAAAAAACAAAATAATGATTTAGAAGCCTTTTTTTATGAAAAGAAATTATACGGACATTCTGCCATTAAACAGATCGGCTTATGAGCTCTAAAAAAATAGCGAAAATTCCTTTCTTGACGGGCAGTGAAATGTTTACATTTTCCTCTCACAGCAATCTATCAGCAATCAATTCTCCCACAGCCCTTTAACTGCTTTTTATACGCTTTTAGCTTTGATTTCAAAATTTGTACGGTTAGCATCCATAAATTTTTCACATAATGGAAATAGTAGGAGGTTGGAGATGGAAGGAATATATTATTATTGGTTCATGTGGATGATTTGGGTAATTGTAACATTTTGGCTTCCAAAAACGGATGCTCGTTTTTGGCTCTCCTTTTTTATATTGTTAAATATTTTAGGAAGTGCAACGTTTATACACTTTACACAAATACATGTTGGTTTTTCGTATATCTTATTTGCTTTGCTTAGTTTTTTCATCTTGTATAGAACTAAGCGTTTATTTTATTCATTATTTTCCGTTTTGATCATTACGGTTGCCTATGCAGGAGTCAAGCTGTTTTATTTATTTGATCCTGTCTGGTTTTTACTTGACGTTCAGATGTATTTATCTATATTAGGAGTCATTTTATCCAATATGCTGAGCAAAGATTTTTTTGAAGGAATGGCATTTTTTATATTGGGATCTTGTTACGGAGAAGCTCTTTTTTCGTCTGCAGTTTATTCTTATTATCGGCCGATTGTAATAGGCGACTTTCCTTTTCTTGATATGCTGTCAATCGGAATCTTTTCATTGCTCATATGGGCGTCATTCAAAACATTCGCTGCTTCTTTAGAACATATATTCAAAAAACATGCAAGGGAGAGGCAAGGGTCATGAATGAATACACGCTTCCTATTTTTTATGGTGTCTTCGTAGGTGTGTTAGCCCGTCTTTTTATGCTAAAAACCGATTATCGCCAATATCCCACATATTTGCACGGAAAAATTATTCATATCGCACTTGGATTTATAGCGGCGGGACTCGGCACGATTGCTGTTCCGGCCATAATGGAAAAGGAGTTTACTGCCATTACTTTTTTAACGTTGGCTGCATCGCAGTTTCGCGAAGTCCGCAACATGGAAAGAAATACACTGTCAGAGCTCGATCAATATGAGCTTGTTCCTCGGGGAAGTACATATATTGAAGGAATTGCAATCGCCTTTGAAAGCAGAAATTATTTAGTGATTTTCACATCTTTATTTGTTACGCTTGCTTATTTAATCTTTGGCTTTTGGATGGCTCTTGTGATGACGGTCGTTTGCTTTATCATTTCTAAAGTGTTAATGTCTGGAGGCACATTGAAAGATATTGTTGACATTCAATATGTAAAGCCGCATTTTGACGGTGCAGGCTTGTATGTCGATGACATTTATATTATGAATATCGGCATCCCGGAAAAACGTGAACTAGTTTTAAAATATGGCATGGGGTTTATTTTGACACCAAAATCATTTGATGCGAGAACAACGATTGCCAACATCGGACAACGTCAGGCGATTCTCCATGATGTCTCAACTGCGCTGGGCGTAAACCGCGATGCGGGTGAACCATCATTAGTCCCATTGGCAAAACGAGATCTTGAGGATGGAAGAGTCGGCGTGTTTGTGCTTCCTCAAAAACATGATTTGGATATTGCCATTCGAGTGATCAGCAACGTGCCAACGCTTGAAAATGCCATTCGCATGCCGACGGAGTCGAAGGCAAATAGGAAAGGTGAGAAAAAACGATGGTTTTAGAGAAAGCGGTTTTAGCGGTCGTTACGACAAATGAGAAAAAAATAAAAGGCGGTGCACCTGTTTTTATTTGTGATAACCAAAACGAAATGGATTCGATTGCAAAAAATTTAGAAGCGATTCTAGATGGAATTGCTCATGCCATAAGCGAGGAAATATATATCATTGTGAAACATTTTTAAGGCAGTTGTTCAATTTCATAAACTGCTATATAATAGGGTAGTTGGAAAAAAGCTTGGTAAAAAACTTCCGGGGCATGCCGAAAAAGGAGTTAGGCGCGAAAACATGCTGCGATTTCTTGAAGGCGTAGCCCCTTTAACATTATACATAGTGAAAAATGTGATGAGTTTTAAATTAGGAAGGAAGTTTTAGTATGCCGAAACCTGTTGTGGCTATTGTCGGTCGACCAAATGTCGGCAAATCGACGATTTTTAATCGAATTGTCGGTGAACGTATTTCAATTGTAGAAGATATACCTGGTGTTACCCGTGACCGTATTTATGCACCTTGTGAATGGCTGAATTTCCAATTTAACTTGATCGATACAGGTGGAATTGAAATTGGGGATGAACCGTTTCTAGCACAAATTCGCCATCAGGCGGAGATTGCGATTGAAGAAGCGGATGTAATTATTTTCATTACTAACGGTCGAGAAGGCGTAACTCCCGCTGATGAAGAAGTTGCAAAAATATTGTACCGCTCAAACAAACCCGTTGTCCTTGCCGTTAATAAAATGGACAACCCGGATATGAGGGAAAATATATATGAATTTTATTCTCTTGGCTTTGGAGAACCGTACCCGATATCAGGAGCGCATGGGCTCGGACTGGGAGATCTTTTGGATGCAGTATGCAAACATTTTCCAAAACTCCAATCAGAAAATGATGATGAAGGCATCATTAAATTTTCTTTGATTGGCCGACCAAATGTCGGCAAATCTTCCTTAGTAAATGCTATTTTAGGAGAAGAAAGAGTGATTGTCAGCGAAATTGCTGGAACAACACGAGACGCTATTGACACTAAGTTTACGTATAACAAGCAGGAGTTTGTCATCATTGATACAGCTGGCATGAGAAAAAAAGGAAAAATTTATGAGACAACAGAAAAATACAGTGTTTTGCGGGCGCTTAAAGCGATTGAACGCTCTGACGTAGTGTTAGTTGTTTTAAATGCAGAGGAAGGAATTATTGAACAAGACAAGCGAATTGCTGGCTACGCCCATGAAGCCGGGAAAGCCGTTGTCATTGTAGTAAACAAATGGGATGCAGTGGAAAAAGATGAAAGAACGATGAGAGAGTTTGAAAAAGATATTCGCGATCAATTTTTATTTTTAGACTATGCGCCAATCGTCTTTTTGTCTGCAAAAACGAAGAAAAGATTGCACACATTAATGCCTCAAATTATTCTTGCCAGCGAGAATCATGCGATGCGTGTCCAAACAAACGTATTGAATGATGTGATCATGGATGCCGTTGCTATGAATCCGACTCCAACGGACCACGGTACGAGATTAAAAATCTATTATGCAACACAAGTTTCTGTTAAACCGCCTACATTTGTCATATTTGTAAATGATCCGGAGCTTCTTCATTTTTCATATGAACGTTTTTTGGAAAATCGTATTCGCGATGCATTCGGGTTTGAAGGAACCCCTATTAAAATCATTGCGAGAAAAAGAAGATAAATAAAAGGAAGTGAGTAATTTGGCGAAGGTGGCAATATTGGGAGCTGGAAGCTGGGGAACAGCGCTTGCAATTGTTCTTTGCGACAATGGTCATGAAGTGCATCTTTGGGGACATCGGAAAGAACATATAGAAGCGATCAATCGTACAAAAAAAAATGAGAAATATTTGCCAAATGTCCCATTGCCGGACAATTTAACCGGATTTTATTCCTTAAAGGATGCGGTTGAAAATGTGGAAACGATTGTCTTGGCAGTCCCGACAAAAGCGATAAGAGAAGTGCTGAGTCAATTAAGAGAAGCCATTGATCGGCCGATTTTAATTGTCCATGTTTCAAAAGGGATTGAGCCGGGTTCATTAAAAAGAATTTCCGAAATTATTGAAGAAGAAATGCCTCCTCACCTTTTGAAGGACGTAGTTGTATTATCAGGTCCAAGCCATGCGGAAGAAGTGTCTTTGAGACAGCCGACAACAGTGACTTCTGCGAGCAAAAATATTCAAGCAGCAAAATTTGTTCAAGATTTATTTATTAACCGCTATTTTCGTGTGTATACGAATCCGGATATAATCGGGGTTGAAATTGGAGGAGCGCTGAAAAACATTATTGCTTTAGCTGCCGGAATCAGCGACGGCCTTGGATACGGGGACAATGCGAAGGCTGCTTTAATAACTAGAGGATTGGCGGAAATTTCAAGATTAGGCTGTAAAATGGGTGCCAATCCATTAACGTTTTCTGGTCTTGCCGGAATCGGCGACTTAATTGTCACTTGCACAAGTGTGCATTCCCGCAATTGGCGTGCCGGCCATTTGCTAGGAAAGGGCAAAAAACTAGATGAAGTTTTAGAAAGCATGGGAATGGTTGTCGAAGGAGTAAGAACAACAAAAGCAGCTAAACAGCTCTCTGAAAAATATTCAGTAAAAATGCCGATTGCCAATGTCCTTTATGAAGTGCTGTTTCACGAAAAAGATCCGAAAGAAGCAGTCGAAGCGCTTATGGCGAGAGTTAAAACGCATGAAATGGAAGATCTTGTGAACATATTAGAAAATCGAAATGAAGAACTGTAGCACATTTCCCAGCTGCTTCAGTTTTTTTTTGAATTCGATTCTTATATGGAAAACAATTGCGTGAAAAAGAGCATATGTTAAAATGATTGGTAGGAATAGAAGGAGTGGATCACAATGTCAGAAGGTCTAATGAAAATGTGGATTGCCCTCACAGCGATGGCCTTTATGTTTATCGCGGTCTTTTCCATATACTTGAGCCGTTTTAAACTAAAAGGATTTTTGAAATCTATCACAGCAGTGATTGCTTATTTTTTTATGATTTTAGCAGGAATTATCATTTTTTTCGTAGTCTTTTCCGGACCGACAAGCGAGTAGGCAAAGTGAGGAAGACGAGGATGAACAAGAAAAGCATAATGAAATCTTTCATCTCTATCATGTTTGTTTTGCTTTTATCTGGATGTTTATACCCAGAAGAACGATTACATAAAAATGAAATACCTTATGAAGCGCAAATACAATCCGTGCAAAAAGCAGTAGAACAATATAAAGCTGATACGGAAGGGCTTTTGCCGATTAAAACGAGAGACAAATCAACGCCTATTTATGAAAAATACCCTATTGATTTCAATCTGTTGATTCCTGAATATTTGCCTGAGCCCCCTGGCACCGCGTTTGAAAATGGAGGTATTTACTTATATGTTTTAGTCGATGTGGAAAAAAATCCAACCGTAAAGCTGATCGATTTACGAATAGCAGAGGCGATCCGTGAACTAAAGATGAGGATCAATGCTCATGAATATCCTCCTTATGAAAAGCAAATAGCGAAAAATGTATTTACACTGAACTATAAAAAGCTAGGATTAAAAGAGCCTCCTCATGTGAAGAGTCCGTACTCAGGGGAAAATCTTCCGCTTGTGATCGACAACAATCGAGAAGTTTACGTTGATTACAGCTTAGATTTATACCGTGCCATTAAGGAATCAAAAAGATCATTCAAAGAGGGGGAAGATATCCGTCATTTGCTAGTAGAAAACTCCCCGTTCGTCCCTGCATTTTCCCTTCCATATACTGTGAATGAAAAAAATGAACCGGTATTTTTAATAAAATAAGTCATGAACCTTTTTCTTAAGAATACAATTTAAGAGAAAGGTTCTTTTCTTTTTGGAAGAAATTCTTTTTTTACAGTCATAACTAGATAGGACAACATCATAAATATGTAATGACTAAAGAATTGTAAATGTATGGATGTTATAAGACTTGAAAGTCGGGAGGGAATCACTTGGAAAAGGTAGATATTTTCAAAGACATTGCAGAGCGAACTGGCGGCGATATTTATCTAGGGGTCGTTGGTGCAGTTAGAACCGGTAAATCAACATTCATAAAAAAGTTTATGGAATTAGTTGTTCTTCCCAATATTGAAAATGAAGCGGATAAAGCACGTGCTCAAGATGAGCTCCCTCAGAGCGCAGCAGGCAAAACCATTATGACAACGGAGCCAAAGTTTGTCCCGAATCAAGCGGTCACCGTCCATGTTGATGAAGGCCTTGATGTCAATATAAGATTAGTAGATTGCGTAGGATATACAGTGCCTGGTGCAAAGGGATACGAAGATGAAAATGGGCCGAGAATGATCAACACTCCATGGTATGAGGAGCCGATCCCGTTTCATGAAGCAGCGGAAATTGGCACCCGCAAGGTTATTCAAGACCACTCAACAATCGGTGTAGTCGTCACAACAGACGGTTCAATCGGCGAAATTCCTAGAAAAGATTACGTAGAAGCGGAAGAACGAGTAATTGAAGAGTTAAAAGAAGTCGGAAAACCATTTATTATGATTATTAATTCTGTGCATCCTCATCATCCGGATACGGAGGCTTTAAGAAAAGAATTAAATGAAAAATATGATATTCCAGTTCTTGCTATGAGCGTGGAAAGCATGAGGGAAATTGATGTAACGAATGTATTGAGAGAAGCGCTTTTCGAATTTCCAGTCTTGGAAGTCAATGTGAATTTGCCCAGCTGGGTGATGGTGCTGAGAGAAGATCATTGGCTTCGCACGAGCTATCAAGAAACGGTGAAGGAAACAGTAAAAGATATCAAACGTCTGCGTGATGTCAATCAAGTTGTCCAGCAGTTCAGTGAGTATGATTTTATTGAGCGGGCTGGACTAGCTGGTATTCAAATGGGCCAAGGGATTGCGGAGATCGATTTGTTTGCGCCGGATGAGCTGTACGATCAAATTTTAAAAGAAGTTGTCGGTGTTGAAATACGCGGGAAGGATCATCTGCTTGAGCTCATGCAAAATTTTGCACACGCTAAGGCGGAATACGATCAAGTAGCTGATGCTTTAAAAATGGTAAAACAGACAGGTTACGGCATAGCAGCACCGGCTTTATCAGATATGAGTCTGGATGAACCGGAAATTATCCGCCAAGGATCGAGATTCGGCGTCCGGCTCAAAGCAGTCGCACCTTCCATTCATATGATTAAAGTAGATGTTGAATCTGAATTTGCGCCGATCATTGGCACAGAAAAACAAAGTGAAGAGCTTGTGCGTTATTTAATGCAAGATTTTGAAGAAAATCCTTTGTCCATATGGAATTCCGATATATTCGGAAGAAGCTTAAGCTCGATCGTCAGAGAAGGAATACAGGCAAAATTGTCGTTGATGCCTGAAAATGCCCGCTACAAATTAAAAGAAACATTGGAAAGAATCATCAACGAGGGGTCAGGCGGGCTCATAGCAATCATATTATAAAAGATCAAAAGGTCAAAAACAACGGTTTTTTGGCCGTTGTTTTTTTCACAAGGGGCAAACGAGTGAGCCCTGTTTTTTTTTTGACAAGAAGTTCTGCCCTGCGTTTTCCGGCCTTTGAAAAGACACATCATTTTTTTAAAAAGGTTAAACAACTTAGCGAAAAAACCGACAAGTGAATCGATTTCCGAGATAATAGTAGATAGTTTTTTGCGGATTTAATAGAAAATGGGTTGTTGATAGATGGCAGAGATATTGTTAGACACATATTTATATAGTACAGGTGATAAGGAGTGATAGAAACCATGGTGGATATTTAAAAAGAACCTGACGGTAAGGAAGAAGGGAAATAGTTTGCTAGTTGACCGCGATTTAGTGATTTTATTCGTGTTTTTCATAACGATGATCTTGATTTTTTGGCGCCCCCGCGGAGTAAATGAAGCATTTCCAGCAACAATTGGGGCACTTATCATATTATTCGTTGGGGGAATCAGCTTTCAAGAATTGTCAGAAATTGCTTTAAATGTAACAGAAGCTTCTGTTACGATTATCGCAACGATTGTCATGGCAATCGTTTTGGAAAGCTTTCGTTTTTTCGAATGGTGTGCTCATCAGTTGGCATTTAAAGCTAACGGATCTGGAATCCGATTGTTTTGGTATACGAATCTTCTCTGTTTTTTCATGACTGTCATATTTAATAATGACGGAAGCATTTTAATTACGACTCCTATTTTACTGCTACTTCTTCATCACCTTCGTTTAAAACATCACGAAAAAATTCCGTACCTTCTAAGTGGAGCGCTGGTTGCCACCGCTTCAAGCGCGCCAATTGGTGTCAGCAACATTGTAAATCTGATCGCATTAAAGATTGTAGGAATGGATTTATACATGCATACGGCAATGATTTTCGCACCTACGAGTAAGGCGTTGTTGTGTTTTGATATGGAATGAGCCATTTTAAATGCTGAAAAGACACTAAAACATATTTAAACACAGGGGAATAAAAAACAAAGTAGTCAGTTAAGACAGATGTAATATAACCGTGTAAAGCTTTATTTCCAGTTACATATATTTCAACAAACATTCCTTTAGCATTGATTAATATTTTTCGGTAGGAAATGGAATCTTCCTCAATAAACATTGGTTTAATCGTTTTGTGATCGTATTTAATCGGATTTTCGTCATCATATTTTTCCAAACTGTGTAAATGTAGAAGAGGAATATATATATATTTATAACCATTATAAAGCACGATCACATCTAATCCTTCGTCAACTAAAATTCCGATAATTTCGTTTTTGCCGCTTATTTCTGCTTTTACTTGTTCGTCAATAAGTTCAGAAAATCTCAAAACTTCAATGCCTCCTTTCTTTGAAACACTGAAACAAAAACAGAGGGGGAATTTGATGGCAGAGACGCTAGCTAACCTTTCCAACGATAGTGGACAGTTTTGACTACTTTTTCAGGATGCGGCATTGATCGCAACTGTATCTCTGCTCTTTCTATATAGGTATTCGAAGCTCTTCTTCTATCATCTGGCGTTGACAGGTATTTTTTTTCAGTACTTCTATCAAGATCATCGGTTCTAACATGACGTTCTGAGTGTGAGTAAGTGTTTTTATGCTCAATCTCGTACGTGCTTTGTCCGCTTTTAGAATCTTTTTCCGTTGAAGTTCTTTTATCATGATCGGATCGATCTTTTTTTTCAGTTTGTTTGTTCTCATTTTTTTTCTGATCACGGGAACCTTCAAAAATGCTTCGAACGTGGAACGGCTGAATTCGAATGACTTCTTCTTTGTTAATTAAAATGAATGTCCCATTTCCGCTGTATGACAGAACACCTTCGAGCGCTTCCGGTCCTCCCAAATTAATGGAAACCCATTTATGAATAAAATAATTGAGTATTTCATCAAATGTTTTTACTTTCAAATAGCGGACGGTTTCCTTTTCTTCAGCGTTTTTGCTTTTGTTTAATGAAAAGCTTTTAATATGCTCCAAATTGAGATAGATCACCTGATCATCTTTGTAGAGAACAGCATAATGATTTGTTACATCTAATAACTTCCCGCTCATTGCTTCAGGGCCGCCTTGGTTAATTTGAAGGTATTCGTACTGAAATAATTCATTAGGTGGCGGAAGCTGTCGCTTTTCGAAGCGTTTTGTTCAACATCTTCCAGTCGTAAAGGTTTGAAATTTGTCTTAGAATTTTCTGTAATGCTTTTAATGTGTTTCAATTGGTAGTAAACAACATTGTTTGATTCGAATAAATAGAGGGCCAAATAATCAGTTTTTACTTCAAGCAGCAAACCGCTTTTGCTTTCAGGACCGCCTCTATTCACCTTAATCATTTTTCCAACAAGCGACTTTACATATTGATAAAATTTTTCTCCATCTGCACTCATTTTCTTTAACCTCCCTTGGCATTCAACCATACAGGTCAATCATAATGTATTTATACGTTCAAAATGGGAGAAAGCAACAGAACATTTACCCAATTCATGAAAAATAAGCGATCGCCTATTTGCGTCGTTCAACTTGCTAAAACATTAAATGTGAAGCGATAAATTGATTTCTTTTCGAGATAAAATCGAGAATTTGTGAAGGCTGTTGATTAAATTCGTCAAGGGTATATTGGAAATAAGGATCTTTGCTAATAAACTTTTTCACTTGTTCATAATAACCGTATACAGCATCTATCAAATTTTTTACCGTAAATTGATGTTGTATAGTGTCATATAAAAGTTGTTGGTAAAGTTTTTTATACTTTTGGGCGTCTAGCAGCCTTGCCGTTAAAGTGTTAAATCCTTCTACCCGAACATAGTCATGTCGCATTTTTTCTCCGTTGACATCAATTCCCCCTGTCGCATCGTAATCCCAGGGAATAATATGAAAACGGCTTGTTTCTCCATGTAAGTAAAGTGCGTAATTGTGAACAAAACCATCGTAATTTTGTGTGCAAATAACACCTGTCAGCCATTTTAAATATTGCTCCACGTCTAAATATTGTTCAATTTCTTCAGAAAATTGGGACGAAATGCTTGTATTAACAAAATAAATAAATTGTTCGAACTTACTAAAATCGTCATTTTCCCCGTATTTTAGCTCATATCCTTGTGATAAGCTTTTTTTACCTTTTGGTCTAAATCGCTGTAAAACGAAAAATTAGCATCACCATCTATTGCATAAAAAATTGGGTCTTTAGGCAGTTTTCTTTTTGCTAAAAAATCTTCATTGACGGATTCAAGGCGTAAATAAATGTCTTGATGGATTCCATTGATCGATAAAAGGGTGAATTTTGTTTCGGGGACGTATACTCCTATGCGGTCAAAAAATAAAAAGAAAGCTTATTGCGAATCAGTGAAGGATCAAAATATTCCACATTTAAATGAAATTCCTTTTCGCTATTGTATTTTGAAGGACGGTAATATTTTATAAAAACATCCATGAGTAATTTTACTCCCCACTCATGCATGAAAATCCATCATT
>ERZ1673773.26-NODE-26-length-54785-cov-24.943724_pt1 | contig 54785 bp, 43 predicted proteins | sample MGYA00580187_ERZ1673773 | MGnify/ENA primary metagenome ERZ1673773 (study PRJEB41219, sample SAMN04549596) | soil metagenome | isolation source: soil | place: USA: Texas, Big Bend National Park | collected 2009-03-17 ... | reverse complement strand
CGAATTGTTTTTCTCCACTTGCTTCATTTTAGGGACTTATCGGACAGCCCCTTTTTAAGTATATGGTATTTTTTTACTTAAAATTGAACAATAAACTGAAACACACAAAAAAGTATTGGGCAACGATCAATAGTGTGTTTTCTCCGAGAATCTGCTAAAGACTTTTTAATTCCTGCATGTTATCGTATAGTATACCCCTATTTTATACATAAGAAGGATGTCATAACTCAGCTGATCTGGCTAGAGACATCCTTGCTTTTTGTTAAATAATTAACAGTAATTTAATTATGTAAACTTTAAATAATAATTCATTTCGTTATGATTTCCTTCAATATCCTATGATTGATATAATTACTAATAACGTGTTTTTTCATGATTGGAAACAATAACATATAGAAAGCTTTCAGGCTTAGGAGGGATAGAATGGGTTTTTTACAAGAGCAAGTAAGCGAAATAAACGGGATTCAGCTGCATACCGTTTCATCAAATGCTTTTAAAACAAATTCACTCATTTTAAGGTTAAAGGCGCCGCTATCGGAAAAGGATGTAACCATTCGAGCTTTGCTTCCCCATGTTTTGCAAAGAGGTACAGCATCCTACCCATCCACAACTGAATTAAGGAAATATTTGGATGATTTGTACGGTGCAACACTGCAAGTCGATTTAGCCAAAAAGGGAGAAAACCATATCATTACGTTCCGGATGGAAATCCCGAATGAAAAATTTTTAAAAGATAAGACACCTTTATTGGAAAAAGGGATCGAATTGTTGTCCGAAGTACTTCTTTCGCCTCCTCTGCAAGAAGGGGTGTTCAATCAAAGCATTATCGAACAAGAAAAGCGGACATTAAAACAGCGCATTCAAGCGGTTTATGACGATAAAATGCGTTATGCGAATTTACGTTTAATTCAAGAAATGTGCAAAACTGAGCCGTACCGTCTGCATGTCAACGGAGAGAAAGAGCATATCGATCAAATTTCTCCTCAACAGCTGACGGATTATTATACAAATATGCTGCAGCATGATGAAGTCGATTTATTTGTGATCGGGGATATTGAAAACGAACAAGTGGCTGATATTGTCAGGAAATATTTCCGTTTAACAAAATCCAATCAACAAGCTAGGGCTGAAAGTGTTGAAAAAAAAATTGAGAAGGTTAACGAAGTTATCGAAGAACAAGACATTACCCAAGGGAAATTGAACATCGGGTACCGCACGCACACAACATATAGTGATCATGATTATTACGCATTGCAAGTGTTTAACGGCATTTTTGGGGGATTTCCGCATTCGAAGCTGTTTCTAAACGTTCGCGAAAAGAACAGTCTTGCTTATTATGCTTCCTCGAGAGTGGAAAGCCATAAAGGCTTGTTAATGGTGATGTCAGGAATTGAAATGAAGAACTACGAACGCGCTCTCACGATTATTCATGAACAAATGGAAGCGATGAAAAAAGGAGATTTTACAGATAAAGAATTGGAACAAACGAAAGCGGTGATCAAAAATCAGTTGCTGGAAACAATCGATACCCCTTACGGAATGACGGAAGTGCTGTACCACAATGTTGTTGCGAAAACAAACCGAACTATTGAAGAATGGATCGAAGGGGTAGAAAAGGTCCAAAAAGACGAAATCGTACAGCTTGCTGAAAAAATTCAACTGGATACGGTTTATTTTTTGAAAGGGGGCGGATCTTTATGATAAAAGAAATTACATTCGATCAACTGAAAGAAACGTATTATTATAAGAAAATGGAAAATGGATTAGATGTTTATGTCCTTCCAAAACAAGGGATTCATAAAACGTATGCGACATTCACCACTAAATACGGTTCTATTGACAATAAATTCGTTCCAATTGGCAAAGAGGAAATCGTTCACGTCCCGGATGGCATTGCTCACTTTTTGGAACATAAGCTTTTTGAAAAAAAGGATGGGGACGTATTTCAACAGTTTAGTGAACAAGGGGCATCGGCCAATGCATTTACATCCTTCACGAGAACGGCATATCTTTTTTCCAGCACGGCAAATGTTGAAAAAAATTTAGAAACGTTAGTAGATTTTGTCCAAAGTCCTTATTTTACTGACCAATCCGTTGAAAAAGAAAAAGGCATTATAGGTCAAGAAATCAACATGTACCAAGACAATCCTGATTGGCGGCTTTATTTTGGACTCATCCAAAACATGTATGAAAGCCATCCAGTACGGATTGACATTGCCGGCACAATTGATTCGATAAATCAAATTACAAAAGAGCAGCTTTATGAATGCTACGAAACGTTTTACCATCCCAGCAACATGCTCCTGTTTGTGATCGGGCCTGTTCAACCGGAAAAAATTATCAAGCAAGTGGAAGAGAATCAGGCAAAAAAAGATTTTAAAAAGCCAACGAATATTGTTCGTGAACAAGTACATGAAAGAGATGAAGTGTTTAAAACGAGTGAAAAAATTTATATGAATGTCAAGTCGTCGAAATGCTTAGTTGGCTTAAAGGCAAAACATCCTTTCCGAAAAGGGGAAGAGCTGCTTACGCATGAACTTTCCATGAATTTAATTTTAGAAATGCTTTTTGGCAAAAGCTCAAAGCTTTATTTGGAATTGTATGAAAAAGGGCTCATTGATGATACGTTCAGCTTCGATTATACAGAGGAGTACAGCTTCGGTTTTGCTATGGTCGGCGGCGATACCGACCGGCCGGATGAGCTGAGTGAATATATAAAAGAAGCTCTTATGAAAAGCAAGCAATCGTTATTTACCGATGAGCAGCTGAAAGCCGCCAAAAAGAAAAAAATCGGCTCTTTTTTAAGGGCTTTTAATTCTCCTGAATTTATCGCCAATCAATTTACCCGGTATCAATTTAACGAAATGAATCTGTTCGATGTTGTGCAAGCTTTAGAAAATGTAAACATGGACACGATTAAAGCAGTTTTAAAAGAAGCGATTGATGAAGATTATTTAACAGTTTTCCAAGTTTTGCCGAAATCATAATATTGCGGAGGGGAAATCTTGAAAACAGCGTTAGTAACTGGAGCCAGCGGAGGAATCGGAAAAGCGGTTGTAGAAAAATTGGCTCAGGAAGGATATCAAATTTATGCTCAATACTTTCGAAACATTGAACCGTTAAAAGAAGCAATGAAGTTATATGATCAGATCATTCCAGTTTATGCGGATTTGTCATCGGAAAGCGGGACGGAACAATTACTTGAAAACATTCCAACTTCTATAGATGCTCTTATTTTTGCTAACGGTATTTCCCACTACGGACTGATTCAAGATGTTTTGATGGAAGATTATCAAAAAATTATACAGCTTCATCTCACGTCGCCCTTTTTTATTACTCAAAAAGTAGTCAGTGGAATGATAAGAAAACAAAAAGGAAGCATTCTTTTTATCTCCTCTATATGGGGGCAGACAGGAGCCAGCTGTGAAGCTTTGTATTCCATGGCAAAAGGGGGGCAAATTTCCTTTGTGAAAGCACTAGCGAAGGAATTAGCGCCTTCCAATATTCGCGTCAACGCCGTTGCGCCAGGCATGATCGATACAAGTATGAATGATCGATTCTCTCCTGAAGAATTCGAAGATATTAAAAACAGCATCCCCCTTGAAAGAAATGGAAAGCCTGAAGAAGTCGCGAATGTTGTTTTATTCCTTATTAGCGAGCAAGCTTCCTACATTACAGGTCAGGTGATTGCTGTCAATGGAGGATGGTACTGCTGATTCCCTCTCCCGTATAAAAACTGCATGATCAAGGGAAAATAAAAATTGATTAAACGATAAAGGAGGGGAACATATGTCAGTATTGGAAAATTGGAATCAATGGAAAGATTTTTTGGCGGATCGCCTCCAGCAAGCAGAAAGCGGCGGATTGTCCCAAGAGGTTATTTCCAATTTAGCGTATGAAATCGGTGATTATTTAGCAAAGCAAGTGGAGCCGAAAAACCCTGAAGAAAAAATTCTTCACGATCTGTGGAGTGTCGCTTCAAAAGAGGAGCAACATGCAATCGCCAACATGATGGTGAAACTTGTTCAAAATGACAGCGTCCATTAGGATGTTTTTCATTTATTACTGTCAAGTTAGGGCACTTGGTGAAATGACCAAGATGCCCTTTATTTTTTCCTTGCAATTATCCTTTCTTCTTTATCTAAAATGATTTATTATAAATTTATAGGTGTGTTATTTGGGGGTCTTTGAAGGTGGAAAAAACTGAATGGTATTTAGAATATAAAATTCAAAAAAACCGGCCGGGGCTGCTGGGAGATGTTTCGTCTTTGCTCGGTATGCTGAACATTAATATCGTTACGATTAACGGCGTTGATGATATGCGCCGCGGGATGCTTCTGCGCTGCGAAACGATTGAACAAATTAAAAGGCTTGAATCTATTCTGAATACGATGGACAACATAACAGTGACGAAATTGCGGCAGCCTAAGCTGAGAGATCGTCTTGCTGTCCGTCATGGCTTTTATATTCAACGGGATGCAGATGATAAAAAGACGTTCCGTTTTGTTCGCGATGAACTTGGTATTCTTGTTGATTTTATGGCCGAGCTCTTTAAACAAGACGGTCATAAATTAATCGGCATACGCGGAATGCCGCGTGTCGGAAAAACAGAATCGATCGTAGCGGCGAGCGTCTGTGCGAATAAAAGATGGCTTTTTCTCTCTTCAACCATGCTGAAGCAAACTGTCCGGGAAAGGCTGATTGCTGATGAATACCGGACAGATAACGTGTTTATTTTAGATGGAATCGTCACGATGAAAAGAGGCTCTGAACAGCATTTGCAATTAGTTCGGGAAGTGATGCAGCTTCCGGCAACGAAAGTCGTGGAGCATCCAGATATTTTCGTTCAGAGCTCCGAATATACTTTGGATGATTTCGACTACATTATTGAACTTAGACATCACCCTGATGAAGAAATTACGTATGACGTTGTAGAAAATAATCATCAGCCGTTTGGCCACTCAATTTATAATGGATTTGATTTTTAGAAAGGTGGGTACGTTTTGAGCGAGTTAGGTAACCATCTGAGACAAGCTAGGCTGGAAAAAAACATCTCACTCGATGACTTGCAGGAAATAACTAAAATTCAAAAGCGCTATTTAATCGGCATTGAGGAAGGAAACTACTCGATCATGCCGGGGAATTTTTATGTGCGTGCGTTTATTAAACAATACGCGGAAGCGGTTGACCTTGATCCGGATGTTTTATTTGAGCAGTATAAAAATGAAATACCAAGTACATATGATGAGATACCTGAGAAATTGTCCCGCGTTCAAACTCATAAAGAGCTTCCAAAGCCGGCTTCCAAATTTTTAGAGCTGTTGCCGAAGCTTGCCGTCATCGCTGTTATTATTTTGGTGGCGATTATCGTTTGGGTGCTTTCCCAGCGTGGAAGCACAGATGAAGGCGTTCAGACGGAGGACGATACAAAATCCGTCAAAATAGAAACCTCTGGCGTGGAGCCTGAGAAAAAAGAGCAAAATAATATTGTCGATGAAAAAGACCGTTCGGTTGAAGAAACAGAACAAGAGGAGAAAAAAGAAGAGAACGCCGAAAATGAAACGAAGCAAACATTGACGGTAAAAGAAGTAAGAGGGAAAGAAACCATATATGAATTGTCTAATGCGGACAAATTGGTGATCGATATTTCAACCAATGGGAATTCGTGGATAGAAGTGAAGAACGGAAAAGGAAAATCGTTTTTTGCAGGAATGATGCGACAAAATGAGCAGAAAACGGTTGATGTAACAGCGGAAGAAGAAGCAAAAATCGTTGTAGGCGATGCTCGATTTACGACCATTCAAGTGAATGGAGAAGCCGTTTCTTATGAAACGGACCCGAATAAAATGGTTCGGCAGGATATTATCATTTTAAATAACAAGAATGAATAAGTCATCGTACGAGATGGCTTATTCTTTCTTACTTTATGCTAGTGGAGGTACAAAATGAATTTGCCAAATCGAATTACTGTATCAAGAATTATGCTAATTCCAATATTTATGATTGTGATGCTGGGCGATTTTAACTGGGGAAATTGGTCGGTCGGTGAAGAAGTCATCCCTGTCAAACATGTCGTTGGCGCCCTCATTTTTATTTTAGCTTCGACGACCGATTGGATTGATGGATATTATGCACGCAAGCTTGGACTTGTGACAAATTTAGGAAAGTTTTTAGATCCTCTTGCCGATAAATTGCTCGTTTCTTCAGCTCTCATCATATTGGTGGAAATAGGTGCTGCTCCGTCTTGGATTGTCATTCTGATCATCAGCCGTGAATTTGCCGTAACCGGATTGCGTTTAGTTCTGGCTGGTGAAGGAGAAGTCGTAGCAGCTAACATGCTCGGCAAAATAAAAACATGGACGCAGATCGTGGCTATTTCCGCTTTGCTTTTACATAATATACCTTTTGAATGGATTTCGTTTCCATTTGCAGACATTGCTTTGTGGGTTGCGCTCTTTTTTACCATTTTATCTGGATGGGACTATTTCATGAAAAATAAACACGCGTTTGTCAATTCGAAATAACCATGTGGAGGATATTGTATGAATGTGAATGCTGAAATTATTGCTGTCGGTTCAGAACTGTTGCTTGGACAGATCGCCAACACAAACGCCCAATTTATATCAAAAAAGCTTGCTGAAATAGGTGTTAATGTTTTTTATCATACGGTCGTTGGAGACAATGCTGAGAGGCTCAAGCATACGATCGAAACGGCAAAAAAACGGTCGAATTGCATCATTTTTACCGGCGGGCTCGGCCCGACAAAAGATGATTTGACGAAAGAAACGATTGCACGTATTTTGAATAAACGCCTCGTGATCGACGAGGCGGCGATGAAAAACATTGAGGATTTTTTTAAACGGACGAAACGGACAATGTCGGAAAACAATCGGAAACAAGCATTAGTTTTGGAAGGTTCTACTGTTTTGCCAAATCATTACGGAATGGCGCCAGGAATGGCGTTAGAGGCGAACGGAATTACATATTTGCTAATGCCGGGCGTTCCGAAAGAAATGAAGCCGATGTTTATCAACTACGGTGTGCCGTTTTTGCAATATCATTACGGGTTAAAAGAAAAAATCATATCGCGTGTGCTCCGTTTCTTTGGCATCGGCGAATCTCAGCTTGAAACAGATATAGAGGATCTGATTGATCAGCAAACAAATCCGACCATCGCGCCGCTGGCAAAAGACGGCGAAGTAACATTGCGCCTGACAGCAAAACATGAAGATGAGTCGACTGCGCTGAAGCTGATTGACGAAACAGAAAAAAAGATTTTAAGCCGTGTTGGCCGATATTTTTATGGACACGGTGAAACTTCGATCCAAGAGCAGCTTATGAAGCTTCTAAAAGAAAAGCAATATACTATTTCGGCTGCAGAAAGTTTGACGGGCGGTCTTTTTTCCGAACAGCTGACCCATTTTCCAGGCGCTTCGAATATTGTGCTTGGAGGAATTGTCTGCTATACAAACGAAGTGAAGCAGCATGTTCTTGGCGTGTCGGAAGAAACGTTGAAAACAAAAGGAGCCGTTAGCTCTGAATGTGCGAAAGAAATGGCGGAAAATATAAAAAAATTGACCGGCAGCAATATCGGCATCAGCTTTACGGGAGTGGCAGGACCTGATCCTTCTGAAGGAAAAGAAGTTGGGACTGTCTATATCGGTATTCAAATCGACGATCGGCCGACAGCAGTCTTTGAGCTTCATCTTTCCGGTACTCGGGAAGGGATCAGGCACAGAACGGCAAATTATGGCTGCTACTATGTAATGAATGTAATAAAGGAAATGGAAAACCGGTTATGAGCGTCTTCATCCGGTTTTTTAATTTTTATATAATGAAAATTAAAAAACGAATAAATGTTCCCTTTTTTCTTGGCAAACAGGAAAAAACACGGTATATTTATTTTGAAGCTATCAATTTTTTAAGGAGGAAATTGTATTGAATCATGATCGTCAAGCTGCCTTGGAAATGGCGTTAAAACAGATTGAAAAACAATTCGGAAAAGGTTCGATAATGAAGCTTGGAGAACAGGCTGAGCGAAAAGTTTCAACAGTTCCAAGCGGATCGCTGGCATTGGATGCAGCTCTTGGCGTCGGCGGATATCCTCGAGGTCGGATTATTGAAATATATGGACCGGAAAGCTCCGGTAAAACGACAGTGGCCCTTCATGCCATTGCTGAAGTTCAAGCTCTAGGCGGGCAAGCAGCGTTCATCGATGCGGAACATGCGCTCGACCCTGTCTATGCGCAAAATTTAGGTGTTAATATTGATGAACTGCTTTTGTCGCAGCCCGATACCGGCGAGCAGGCTCTTGAGATTGCAGAAGCTCTCGTTCGCAGCGGTGCAGTCGACATCATTGTCATTGACTCGGTCGCAGCACTCGTCCCAAAAGCGGAAATTGAAGGCGAAATGGGCGATGCGCATGTCGGATTGCAGGCGCGTCTTATGTCGCAAGCGCTTCGGAAGCTTTCAGGAGCCATCAGCAAGTCGAAAACCATTGCGATTTTTATTAATCAAATAAGGGAAAAAGTGGGCGTCATGTTCGGAAATCCCGAGACAACTCCAGGGGGACGCGCGCTGAAATTTTACTCATCTGTCCGCCTTGAAGTGCGCAGAGCTGAACAGCTGAAACAAGGAAATGATATGGTAGGAAACAAAACGAAAATTAAAGTTGTCAAAAACAAAGTAGCGCCTCCTTTTAGAACGGCAGAAGTTGATATCATGTACGGGGAAGGGATTTCAAAAGAAGGAGAAATCATCGACCTGGGAACGGAATTGGATATTATACAAAAAAGCGGTTCGTGGTATTCTTACCAAGAGGAGCGTTTAGGACAGGGAAGAGAAAATGCAAAGCAATTTTTGCGCGAAAATCCGGATATTCGCGATGCCATTCAGCAAGAAATTCGCAAGGCATATGGCCTTGAAACGAATGAACCTGTGCAAGAGGGGCAGGAAACGTTCGAGCTTTTGGATGAATAATGTACGCACATCTTAGCGTAAGGCTGGCGGAGTAGCCGGTCTTATTTTTTTGATCAAAAAAAGCCCCATCCTTTGTTCGACAAGATGAAAACTTGACAAGGGTTATTCCCACATTTAAAATGGATATGTATATTTTTTCATTTTTGCAATATATTTAACATATTTTTTGGAAAATGTTATTGGGAGAGTAAATGTGTAATGCCGACACTTTCTTTGTGACAAGTTCATAGCAAGAGGAGGTGAAAGAATGGAACTCATTGAAATCATCTCCATTTTGCTTGGCCTAATCGTCGGTGCAGTTGTTGGTTATTTTGTTCGAAAATCCATTGCTGAAGCGAAAATAGCGGGTGCAAAAAACGCTGCGGAACAAATTCTTGAAGATGCTAAGCGTGAAGCTGAAGCAACGAAAAAAGAAGCGCTTCTGGAAGCAAAGGATGAAATTCATAAGCTTCGTTTGGAAGTAGAAAAAGAAATTCGCGAAAGAAGAAATGAACTTCAAAAACAAGAAAACCGTTTAATGCAAAAAGAGGAGAATCTCGATCGAAAAGATGAATCATTAGATAAGCGTGAGGCGATGCTAGATAAAAAAGAAGATTCTCTAAATGAAAGACAACAGCATATTGAAGAGATGGAAAGCAAAGTGGAAAAGATGGTGCAAGAAGGACAAATAGAGCTTGAACGCATTTCGGGTTTATCGCGTGAAGAGGCGAAACAAATCATCCTTGAACGAGTGGAAAAGGAACTTTCTCATGATATTGCTGTAATGGTGAAAGAAGCAGAAACAAAGGCGAAAGAAGAAGCAGACAAAAAAGCAAAGGCAATTCTTTCCCTTGCTATACAGCGCTGTGCAGCAGATCATGTGGCTGAAACGACCGTTTCTGTTGTGAATTTGCCAAATGACGAAATGAAAGGGAGAATTATCGGCAGAGAAGGAAGAAATATCCGCACTCTTGAAACGTTGACAGGGATCGACCTCATCATCGACGATACACCGGAAGCGGTTATTTTATCAGGATTTGATCCGATTCGCCGTGAAACAGCAAGAATTGCGCTTGACAAGCTTGTTCAAGACGGGCGCATTCATCCAGCGCGAATTGAAGAAATGGTGGAAAAATCGCGGCGGGAAGTGGACGAGCATATTAGGGAAATCGGAGAACAAACGACATTTGAAGTTGGCGTTCACGGTCTTCATCCGGATTTGATCAAAATTTTAGGCAGATTGAAATTTCGAACGAGCTATGGCCAGAACGTGCTGAAGCATTCAATAGAGGTTGCCTTTTTAACCGGATTGATGGCTGCCGAATTAGGTGAGGATCAAATCCTTGCAAGACGTGCAGGGCTTCTGCACGACATCGGAAAAGCCATTGACCACGAAGTAGAAGGAAGCCATGTTGAAATCGGCGTGGAGCTGGCAACGAAGTATAAAGAACACCCGGTTGTCATCAACAGCATTGCTTCCCATCATGGGGATGAAGAACCGACATCGGTAATTGCGGTTTTAGTTGCAGCGGCTGATGCTTTATCGGCAGCACGGCCGGGTGCCCGCAGTGAAACGCTTGAAAATTATATTCGCAGGCTTGAAAAATTGGAGGAAATTTCCGAGTCGTTTGAAGGTGTGGAAAAATCGTACGCCATTCAAGCAGGCCGCGAAGTTCGCATCATGGTAAAACCGGATGCAATAGATGATTTAGAAGCTCATCGATTAGCAAGAGATATTCGCAAGCGGATCGAAGAAGAGCTTGACTACCCTGGACATATTAAAGTGACCGTCATTAGGGAAACTCGTGCGGTTGAATATGCCAAATAAAGTGGTACATGAAAATGTGCCGCTTTATTTTTTTTTCAATTTATGCAAAACTATATAATAAACATTTAGAAAGGAATTCATCATGAAAGTTTTATTTGTAGGCGATGTGGTAGGAGCAAAAGGGAGAGAAATGGTTGAACAATATTTGCCGAAGCTGAAGAAAAAATATAATCCTGAAGTAACAATTGTCAATGGTGAAAATTCTGCACATGGCAAAGGAATAACTATGAAAATTTACCAGAAGCTTCTTTCATTGGGAGTTCAGGCAGTGACAATGGGCAACCATACTTGGGATAAAAAAGAAATTTTTGAATTTATCGATGAAGCAAAAGCGTTGGTTCGACCGGCTAACTTTCCTGAAGGCACACCAGGAAAAGGAATCGTGTACGTGGAAGCGGATGGAAAAGAGCTTGCAGTCATAAACCTCCAGGGAAGAACATTTTTGCCGGCAATCGATTGCCCTTTTCGGAAAGCGGATGAATTGATTCAAGAAGCGAAGAAAAGAACTCCATATATTTTTGTTGATTTTCATGCGGAAGCAACGAGCGAAAAACAAGCGATGGGCTGGTATTTGGATGGGAAAGTTTCCGCAGTGGTTGGCACTCATACACACGTTCAAACTGCCGATGAAAGAATTTTAGATAAAGGAACGGCATTTATTACCGATGTCGGGATGACAGGACCATATGACGGTATTTTAGGAGTTGACAGGGAAGCAGTATTAAAAAAATTTTTAACGAATCTCCCTGTTCGGTTTGAAATCAATGAAGGCAGAGGACAATTGAATGCCGTATTAGTGGAAATTGAGGAAGGAACCGGCAAAGCGAAATCGATCAAACGAATATTAATCAATGATGATCACGTTTATTTTGAATAAATTAAATAAAAAAAAATTAAAAATAAGCAGGAATACTGCCAAACTTTAGGGAATATAGTAACTATGGGATGGAACCAATTGTTCAAGAGGTGATGGGTCTTTTGAACAATGCATCTAACAGCATTTGTTCCAATAAATTTTCACGAACCATTGTAAAAAATGAAGGGGGAACTAGGAAATGGAAATATTAAAAGTTTCAGCAAAATCTAATCCGAATTCTGTCGCCGGAGCGCTAGCAGGGGTGCTGAGGGAGCGTGGAGCCGCCGAAATTCAAGCGATTGGAGCTGGAGCATTGAATCAAGCTGTAAAAGCGGTAGCGATAGCAAGAGGATTTGTAGCTCCGAGCGGTGTTGACTTAATTTGTATTCCGGCATTTACAGATATTCAAATAGACGGTGAAGAACGAACAGCCATTAAATTGATTGTTGAGCCGAGATAACATGTTTAAATAAATTAGCTAAACAGTCTGCACTCCTTTTCGGTTGCAGACTGTTTTTTGCTTAAAATGTTGATAATATTTATCGGTTTTATTATAATTTCATTATACAGAAATAAAGAATGGTGAATATTTAAAATTTTTTGTCATTACAAGCATTTAAACTTGTAATTTTGATTATTTAGGGATAAAATTGAAATCGTTTAGGATTATCCCAAAAATTTTAAGGTATGGTGGTTTTGCTGCCAGAACAAGGTTATTATGGCTAAAAATAGCATAATTCATCATCATAGACTTTTCGGCAGGGCAGTGGGCCTCTAAAATACCGGAAATGATAAAGATATTTTAGATCCAAAGGAGTGTAACATAGAAATGGTAAACCAACTCTCATGGAAAGTCGGTGGGCAGCAAGGAGAAGGAATCGAAAGTACAGGAGAAGTCTTTGCAATTACGCTCAACCGGCTTGGTTATTACCTATATGGATACCGCCACTTTTCTTCACGAATTAAAGGGGGACATACAAACAATAAAATTCGTGTCAGCACGAAGAAAGTTCGAACGATAAGCGATGATTTAGATATTCTTGTTGCTTTTGACCAAGAAACGATCGATTTTAATTTTCACGAATTGCGGGACGGCGGAGTTATTCTTGCCGATGCAAAGTTTGGACCGAAAATCCCTGAAGGAAGCAATGTTTCCTTATATTCAGTACCTTTTACGGAAATCGCTTCAGAGCTGGGAACATCTTTAATGAAGAACATGGTTGCAATCGGTGCAACAAGCGCAATTTTGAATCTTGACCCGTCATTATTTCAGGAAGTTGTACAAGACACTTACGGAAGAAAAGGCGAACAAGTCGTCTTAAACAACATGGAGGCGATTAGAAAAGGCGCCCAATATTTAAAAGAAGAATTAGGGTTTGACCGTTCAGATCTTTATTTGGAAAAAGCTGATGGTCAAAAGCGGATGTTCATGATTGGAAACGACGCCATCGCTCTAGGTGCGATTGCCGCTGGTGCACGCTTTATGGCTGCCTATCCGATTACTCCCGCTTCGGAAATTATGGAATATTTGATTAAAAAGCTTCCAGATTTAGGAGGAGCTGTCATTCAGACGGAAGACGAAATCGCTGCAGCCACAATGGCGATTGGAGCCAACTATGCTGGCGCTAGGGCATTTACTTCCTCTGCTGGTCCTGGTTTATCATTAATGATGGAATCGATCGGCCTGTCAGGCATGACGGAAACTCCGCTAGTCATAGTTGATACACAGCGCGGTGGTCCGAGCACTGGACTTCCAACTAAGCAGGAGCAATCGGATTTAATGGCTATGATTTACGGAACACATGGAGAGATACCAAAAATTGTTATTGCACCGAGCACGGTGGAAGAAGCATTTTATGATACGGTTGAGGCGTTTAACTTAGCGGAAGAGTACCAATGCCCTGTGATTGTACTTTCTGATTTGCAGCTTTCTCTTGGTAAGCAAACGGTTGAACCTCTTTCCTATGAATCTATCCAAATTCGGCGCGGAAAACTATTAAATGAAGAATTAGTTCCGGAAGCAGGCAATCAAGGGTATTTCAAACGCTATGAAATAACAGAAGACGGTATATCGCCGCGAGTGATTCCTGGAATGAAAAACGGCATCCACCATGTGACAGGTGTTGAGCACGATGAAACCGGAAAACCTTCGGAAGCTGCCGCAAACAGAAAGGCGCAAATGGAAAAACGGCTTCGCAAATTAGAACAAATAGAGTTCAACAATAAAGTTCATAAAAATGACAAGCATGAAGAGCCGGATATTTTGTTCATCGGCTACATTTCGACAAGAGGGGCCATTGAGGAAGCGATGGAACGTCTAGAAGAAGACGGAGTGAAAGTGAACCATGCGCATATCCGTCTCATTCATCCATTCCCGAAAGAGGAAATTCGCCCGCTCATTGAAAAGGCTAAACAAGTCATCGTTGTGGAGCATAATGCAACAGGACAATTAGCAAATCTTATAAAAATGAATGTCGGATTTGCTGACAAAATTCAATCTCTATTAAAATATGACGGAAACCCGTTCCTGCCGAATGAAATTTATACGCAAAGCAAGGAGTTCACAAAACAAGGAGTGTTGTTCTAAATGGCCACTTTTAAAGATTTTCGCAACAATGTCAAACCGAATTGGTGTCCGGGTTGCGGCGATTTCTCGGTTCAAGCAGCTATACAGAGGGCAGCGGCTAATGTCGGTTTGGAACCGCATCAGCTTGCAGTCATTTCCGGAATTGGATGCTCAGGAAGGATTTCAGGTTATATATATTCTTACGGCTTCCATGGAATTCACGGTCGTGCGCTTCCGATCGCACAAGGTGTAAAAATGGCGAACCAAGATTTAACGGTCATAGCAGCTGGCGGTGACGGCGATGGGTTTGCTATTGGTACGGCGCATACCATTCATTCGATGAGAAGAAATATCGACATTACGTATATTGTGATGGACAACCAAATTTACGGGTTAACAAAAGGACAAACGTCCCCAAGAAGTGATGTCGGTTTTAAAACAAAAAGCACCCCGCAAGGTTCAATTGAATCTCCGCTGTCCGTAATGGAATTGGCGTTAACAGCAGGTGCTACGTTTGTTGCGCAAAGCTTTTCGACAGATTTAAAAGATTTAACTTCCTTGATCGAACAAGCAATTCAGCATAAAGGCTTTTCCTTTATCAACGTGTTCAGTCCTTGCGTTACTTATAACAAAGTGAACACATACGACTGGTTTAAAGAGAATTTAACAAAGCTGAAAGATATTGAAGGATATGATCCTTCTGACAAAAAACTTGCGATGCAAACGTTAATGGAATATAACGGTCTTGTAACAGGTCTTATTTATCAAAATAAAGAACAAAAACCATATGAAGAGCTTGTTCCAGGATTCGGCGAAGTGCCGCTTGCAAAAGCTGAACTGAAACTTAGCAAAGAAAAATTTGACGAATTAGTAGCAGAGTTTATGTAGGAGAGGGGTTCCCCTCTCTCTTTTTTTGATTTCAATTGTTAAAGGAAGAAATCTACTTTTAGCTTATTTCTAGAAATCTTGTATCGAAAATTTTAAAAAAAAGTGTCTTTATTATAAAATAATGGTGCAATATTGTGTTCTGCTACTTAACACGATATACTATAAAACAGTGTACACTTTTAAACATGAAGGAGTAATGCGCCATGAATGAAAAACAACGATTAGCAACCACGCTGGTTAATCCTTCGGACAAAAAATCCGAGAAGGATTACAGTAAGTATTTCGAGCGTGTTTACATTCCGCCTTCTTTAAAAGATGCGAAAAAGCGCGGAAAAGAAGAAGTGAAATACCATAAAGATTTTGTCATTCCTGAACATTTAAAAGGAATGGGAGAAGGCAGAAAGTTTTATATTCGCACATACGGATGTCAAATGAATGAACATGATACGGAAGTGATGGCCGGTATTTTTATGCAGCTCGGATATAAGCCGACTGACAGCACAGAAGATGCTGATGTTATTTTGTTAAACACATGTGCGATCAGGGAAAACGCTGAAAACAAAGTATTTGGGGAAATTGGGCATTTGAAGCCGCTCAAAATGGAAAAGCCGGATCTTATCTTAGGTGTTTGCGGCTGCATGTCCCAAGAAGAATCTGTTGTCAACAAAATTTTAAAGCAGTACCAATATGTTGATTTAATTTTTGGAACACACAACATTCACCGCCTTCCGCATTTGTTGAATGAAGCGTACATGTCGAAGGAAATGGTCGTGGAGGTTTGGTCAAAAGAAGGCGATGTGATTGAAAACCTTCCGAAAGTCCGGAAAGGAAATATTAAAGCTTGGGTCAATATTATGTACGGCTGCGACAAATTTTGCACGTATTGCATTGTTCCGTACACTCGAGGCAAAGAACGGAGCCGCAGACCGGAGGATATTATTCAAGAAGTTCGCCACCTTGCAGCGCAAGGGTATAAAGAAATCACGTTACTTGGTCAAAACGTAAATGCCTACGGGAAAGATTTTGACGATATCAAATACGGCCTAGGCGATTTAATGGACGAGCTTCGAAAAATCGATATCGCCAGAATTCGTTTTACCACAAGTCACCCGAAAGATTTTGACGACCGTTTAATTGAAGTTTTGGCCAAAGGCGGCAACCTTGTCGATCATATCCATCTTCCGGTGCAGTCAGGCAGCTCGGAAATATTGAAATTGATGGCACGCAAATATACGCGCGAACAGTATTTAGAATTAGTGCAAAAAATTAAAAAGGCGATTCCAAACGTTTCGTTAACGACTGATATCATTGTCGGCTTTCCAAATGAGACGGATGAGCAGTTTGAAGAAACACTCTCCCTCTATCGCGAAGTCGGCTTTGACAGTGCCTATACGTTCATTTATTCGCCTCGGGAAGGAACGCCTGCTGCTAAAATGAAAGATAATGTCCCGATGGAAGTGAAAAAAGAACGGCTGCAGCGATTAAATGCATTAGTCAACGAAATTTCCGCCCAAAAAATGAAAGAATATGAAGGCAAAGTCGTTGAGGTATTAGTTGAAGGCGAGAGCAAAAACAATCCTGACATTTTGGCAGGGTATACGAGAAAAAATAAACTAGTTAACTTTAAAGGTCCGAAATCGGCGATTGGTCAGCTTGTAAAAGTAAAAATTACAAAAGCCAAAACCTGGACTCTTGATGGAGAAATGGTGGAAGAGCAAATTGGGGTGACATTGTAATGGCGTATACGAAAGACGATATTTTAGAAAAGGCAAAAGAACTGGCGCAAATGATAGCCGAAACAGAGCAAGTTGACTTCTTTAAAAAAGCGGAAGAACAAATTAACGAAAATCAAAAAGTTCGGGAAATGATTGCCAGCATTAAAAGCCTGCAAAAACAAGCCGTCAATTTTCAGCATTTCGGAAAGCATGAAGCTCTCAAACAAGTGGAGGAGAAAATTGACAGCCTGTATGAAGAATTAGATCAAATTCCGATCGTCCAGCAATTTAAAGAATCGCAAATTGAAGTTAACGATCTTCTTCAATTAGTAGCGAATACAATTTCAAACCATGTGACAAATGAAATTATTCGCTCAACTGGAGGTAATCTTTTAACGGGTGAAACAGGCGCCCAAATTCGGAATAAACATGGATCTTGCCATTAATCGTATTAAGGTTTTCAGCTATTTTTGAAAAAATAAAAACCGTTTGAGCTTATGAACAATCGGTATTTCTACAATTTCGGCCAACCCTCCCTCATTTTGTTTAAAGACGCGTCAGCGTCTTTTTTAATTTTTGGTACATATTTTCTGGCTCATGCATAGAATGAACTAGAAGGATTTATGAAAATATCGAGCTTGTCCTAGCGAAAATCTTTTTACGATCGTTTTGAGGAGGGTTTGGCAAATGGCAGAATATAGGGAAATCATAACGAAAGCAGTAGTAGCAAAAGGTCGAAAGTTTACTCAAGCAACACATACGATTAGTCCTGAGAAGAAGCCAGCAAGTATTTTGGGTGGTTGGATTATTAACCATAAATATGATGCGCAAAAACGGGGGAAAACAGTTGAAATCGAGGGAACATATGATATTAACGTTTGGTACTCATTTGATGAAAATACGAAAACAGAAGTAGTTACAGAGCGTGTCAAGTATACAGATGTGTTAAAATTACGATATAAAGATGACAACTATTTAGATGACGAGAACGAAGTGGTTGCCCGTGTTTTGCAGCAGCCGAATTGTCTGGAAGTCACCATTTCTCCAAACGGCGAAAACATTGTGGTTCAAGTAGAAAGAGAATTTTTAGCAGAGGTCATCGGAGAAACGAAAGTGGTCGTCTCCGTCCATCCTAACAACTTGTCTGAATCCGATGAGGAATGGGATGATTGGGAAGAGGATTTAGAGGATGAAATAGAAGATTTGACGCCAGAGCTTTTAGAAGGTGAACCAGAAGAATAATGAAAAACTAGGAGGGCTGCTTCCTAGTTTTTTTATGTCAAAGGTTTGGCGGCATAAACAAATCTGTGAATAATCGTGTACTTGCTTCCTGTTTTTTATGTCAAAGATTTGACGGAATAAACTAATTTGCGATAATCGCGCGCTGGTTTCCTTGTTTTTTAGTCAAATGTTTGACGGAATAAACAATCTGTGAATAATCGTGCCCTTGCTTCCTAGTTTTTTATGTCAAAGGTTTAACGGAATAAACTAATTTGCGATAACCGCGCACCTGCTTCTTAATTTTTTATGTCAAAAGTTTACAGGAATAAACAAATCGCCATTAATCATGAACATTTATGTCAAAGGTTGACGCAATAAACAAATTTGCGAATAATCATGTACGTGCTTTTTAGTTTTATTGTTTTGTCATAGGTTATTTGAGCGAATAAGTATTTTTTCGGAATAAAGAGTTTGTGCTATAATAAAAGATGTTAACTTTTACATACAGTCGGGGGATGAACATGGCACAATACACGCCAATGATACAGCAATATTTAAACATCAAGGCAGACTATCAGGATGCCTTTTTATTTTTTCGTTTAGGCGATTTTTATGAAATGTTTTTTGAGGATGCCATCAAGGCTTCTCAAGAATTGGAAATTACGTTAACAAGCCGTGATGGCGGGGGCGAGGAAAGAATCCCGATGTGCGGGGTGCCGTATCACTCAGCCTCAAGCTACATCGAACAGCTCATTGAAAAGGGCTATAAGGTGGCGATTTGTGAACAAACAGAAGATCCGAAACAAGCAAAAGGTGTTGTGAAACGGGAAGTCGTTCAGCTCATTACACCAGGGACATTAATGGAAGGAAAAGGGCTAGGCGAGAAAGACAACCAATATATTGCTTCCGTTACGGTCTTTGAAGCGCTTTTCGGCTTAGCTTTGACAGATATTACGACAGGGGAATCATATGTCACCCTTCTCTCCACAATGGAGGACTGCTTGGGCGAGCTTTATTCCCGCCAAGTGAAAGAGATTGTAGTGGCAGATGATTTTCCTGAGAAACTGAAAAAAATGATATTAGAAAGACAGCCTGTGACATTTTCGATTGAAAAAGACGCAGCTTATCTTGAAAAATTAGACAGCATTGCAGGACATTTGCAAGATCAGCGGCTGAAAATAACGTTTGCAAGGCTATACAACTATTTAGAACGGACGCAAAAACGGACGCTTGAGCATTTGCAAAAGGTGGAGTTTTATCAATTAAATCAATATTTGAAAATTGATATGTACTCGAAAAGAAATTTGGAGCTGACCGAGACGATTCGGTCGAAAGGAAAAAAAGGCTCCCTTCTTTGGCTGCTAGATGAGACGAAAACAGCTATGGGCGCGCGTCTGCTGAAGCAATGGATTGACCGTCCGCTTATTGACAAAAAAGAAATTGAAAAGCGGCAAAATATCGTTGGAATGTTGATCGACCGCTATATCGAAAGAGAAGAACTAAGGGAATTGCTGAAGGAAGTATACGACTTAGAAAGACTGTCGGGAAAAATTGCGTTCGGAAATGCAAACGCAAGAGATCTGATTCAATTGAAAAAGTCGCTTGAAAAAATTCCTGAGATCCGCACAATCGTTGCTTCGTTAGGAATTGCTGATTCGGAGCAAATAGAAAAAGAAATTGATCCTTGTGAAAGCTTGAAGGAGTTGCTCCAAAAAGCGATCATTGAAAACCCGCCGATTTCAGTCAAAGAGGGGAACATCATAAAGGACGGATTTAACGAAGAATTGGATCGCTACAGAGATGCAGCGAGAAACGGAAAAACGTGGATAGCAGAGCTGGAAAAGAGAGAAAGAGAGCTGACAGGGATTAAATCGCTTAAAATCGGCTACAACAAAGTGTTTGGATATTATATTGAAGTAACGAAAGCGAATCTTCATCTTTTGGATGAAGGAAGATATGAACGGAAACAGACGCTGGCCAATGCCGAACGTTATGTGACACCAGAGCTGAAAGAGAAAGAAGCGTTGATTTTAGAAGCGGAAGAAAAAATCGTTGATCTTGAGTATGAATTGTTCGTGCAAATTCGCGACGAAGTGAAGCAATATATTCCTAGATTGCAGCTCTTGGCTAAAAAGATTGCCGAGCTTGACTGCCTGCAATGCTTTGCTGTAATCAGCGAAGAACGACATTATACGAAACCGTCCTTTTCCGACTCCGAGCTTTACATTAAAGACGGTCGTCATCCAGTCGTAGAAAAAGTGATGGAATCCGAAAACTATGTTCCGAATGATTGCTGGATGAAAGAAGGAAGGAACATTCTTTTAATCACCGGTCCAAACATGTCAGGAAAAAGTACGTACATGCGGCAAATTGCTTTAACGGCTGTTTTGGCGCAAATCGGCTGCTTTGTCCCTGCCAGCGAAGCGGTTCTGCCGATCTTTGACCAAATTTTTACTAGAATTGGAGCGGCTGACGATTTAGTATCAGGGCAAAGTACGTTTATGGTGGAAATGCTGGAAGCCAAAAATGCGATTGTACATGCCACGAATCAAAGCTTGATTTTATTTGATGAAATCGGACGCGGGACATCGACATATGACGGCATGGCGCTTGCTCAAGCGATAATCGAATACATTCACGACCACATCGGAGCCAAAACATTGTTCTCGACCCATTATCACGAATTAACCGTGCTCGGAGATGAATTGCAAAATGTGCAGAACGTCCATGTCAAGGCAATAGAGGAAAACGGAAAGGTTGTTTTTCTCCATAAAGTGGATGAAGGGGCGGCTGATCAAAGCTACGGAATTCATGTTGCTGAACTTGCGGAACTTCCTGAAATTCTTATCCAAAGGGCAAAAGAAATATTGAGCAAACTGGAAGGAGACAATCAGAAAGAGAAACATACACCATCCGTCATCGAGCATTCGGTGGAACCGAGCATCGAGTATTCTGCGGAGCCAAGCCAGCTTTCTTTATTCGGCGATGAAATAGCAGAGAAGAAAAAAGAGCCGGCAGGGAAAAAGCTTTCATCAAAGGAAAAAGAGGTGCTCTCCTTCATTTCTTCCTTAGATCTATTGGATATGACGCCTCTTGAAGCATTAAACACACTGTATGACATCCAAAAGAAATTGAAATAGGTGATGATGATGGGAAAAATCATCCTTATGGATGCTAGTTTATCCAACAAAATTGCCGCTGGGGAAGTCGTGGAGCGGCCGGCTTCTGTTGTGAAAGAACTAGTCGAAAATGCGATTGATGCAAACAGCACAGTGATTGAAATTGAGGCGGAAGAAGGCGGTTTGAGCAAAATTCGCGTCGTGGACAATGGGGACGGAATGGAGCCAGATGATTGCGAAAAGGCGTTTAAGCGGCATGCAACAAGCAAAATTAAAGATGAAGCGGATTTATTCCGCATCCGAACTCTCGGCTTCCGGGGCGAAGCGCTGCCTTCGATTGCCGCCGTTTCTCATCTGGAAATAAAAACTAGCACAGGGGATAAACCCGGGACGAAAATTACTTTAATCGGCGGGAAGGTAACAGCAAAAGAGACAGCATCAAGTCGAAAAGGAACGGACATCACGGTCACGAACCTGTTTTTCAATACGCCGGCGCGATTGAAGTATATGAAAAGCCTGAATACGGAGCTTGGGAGAATAACCGACATAGTCAATCGTCTTGCGCTGAGCTATCCAAACATATCGTTTAAATTTACTCATAACGGCCGGCGGCTTCTATATACGAACGGCAAAGGAGATGTAAGGCAAGTTCTTGCAGCGATTTACGGAGTTCCCATCGCAAAAAAAATGTTTCCAGTCCATTTCCGTTCGCTTGATTTTGACATACGCGGCTATTTATCGTTGCCGGAAGTGACAAGAGCATCCAAAAACTATATTTCTACGATGATCAACGGGAGATTTATTAAAAATCATTCCATTACGAAGGCGGTGGAAGAAGGGTACCATACGCTCCTGCCTATAGGGCGTTTTCCGGTCGTCTATCTTCATATTGAAATGGATCCGATCTTAGTGGACGTAAATGTTCATCCTGCCAAACTGGAGGTCAGAATCAGCAAAGAAGCGGAATTATTTGAAGTCATCGCAAAAGGCATCCAGGATGCATTTAAGAAAAAAGAGCTTATCCCAACCTCCGATACAGTCAAAAAGAAAAAAGAGCACCCGGTAAACGTGCAGCAGGAGATCCAATTTGAGCATCTGATCAATGAGGAAAAACAGGATCGAGAATGGACGTTTCAACCAAAAACGGCTGACAATCAATGGAATGAAGATGATTTGTATTCGATTGATCATAGAGGAGCGGATGAAGAGCAACAATCCTTTTCCTCTGAAAACATAGCTGAACCTCCAGTTGTCAATGGAGAAACTGAAGTACAAGAGTATTTGCCAAATAACAACGAAGAACATGAAGAGAAGGAATCGGACAATAATACGTTGGATGAAAGCCGAGTTCCTCCAATGTATCCAATTGGACAGATGCACGGCACTTACATTTTGGCGCAAAATGAAAAAGGATTATATATAATCGATCAGCATGCTGCCCAAGAAAGAATCAAATATGAATATTTCCGCGAAAAAGTTGGGGAAGTGGCGAGCGAAGTGCAGGAAATGCTTGTTCCCCTAACACTGAGCTTTTCTTCTGATGAAGTCATGGTGATCGAAGAGCATAAAGAAGAGCTGGCTGAGGTCGGAGTGTTTTTGGAGAATTTTGGACCGAACACCTATATCATTCGATCTCATCCAACATGGTTTCCGCAAGGTGAAGAAAAAGAAATTATTGAAGAGCTGATCCAGCAGGTGCTTAATGAAAAAAAGACGGATATCCACAAGCTTAGAGAAGATGCAGCCATCATGATGAGCTGCAAAGGATCAATTAAAGCGAATCAATATTTAAACAATGAAGAAATATTCGCGTTGCTAGAATCGCTAAGAAAAGCGTCAGATCCATTTACTTGCCCTCATGGCCGGCCGATCATCATTCATTTTTCCACCTATGAGCTCGAAAAAATGTTTAAGAGGGTTATGTAATAGTTTTCTGCTGCATATAAAAGATCGTTGTCAAGTTATGAGGTAAATGGAGATGAGGGCAATGATTGGACAAAAGTTGTTTTTTTCGGATTAGAGCAGTATAAAGAGAATATGAAATCAATTGAAAAGAGTATACTCTATGATGAAAAAGGGTATAATACATTGGTGTTTTCTTAAAAATCATGGTACGATGAAACAGTGAGTATTTTTTGAAAGTGTGGTCAATATGGAAGAAGAAAAGGATAGACTTGTTGTTTTAATTGGCCCAACTGCTGTCGGAAAGACGAAACTAAGCATTGAATTAGCCAAAAAATTAAACGGCGAAATTATCAGCGGCGATTCCATGCAGATTTATAAAGGAATGGATATCGGAACAGCAAAGATAAAAGAGCATGAAATGGAAGGAATCCCCCATCATTTAATTGACTTAAAGAATCCTTCGGAAGAATTCTCCGTTGCCGAGTTTCAAGAGCTTGCGAGAAAAACAATTGCCTCGATAACAAAGCGCGGAAAAATGCCGATGATTGTTGGGGGAACAGGCTTGTACATTCAAGCGGTTCTATATGATGATTACCAATTTTCCGATATTCAATCTGACCCTGAAATAAGAAAAGAACTGGAAAATTTTTTGCATGAGCATGGGAATTTAGCATTACACGAGCGTTTACAGGAAATCGACCCTGACAGTGCAGAACGAATTCATCCAAACAATGCTAGGAGAGTCATCCGTGCTTTAGAAATTTTCTATAAAACAGGAAAAAAAATGAGCGAGCATATAAAGACACATGAAGCAAATGAGCGCTATCATACCGCCATTATCGGCCTTACGATGGACCGCGATGTATTGTATCAACGGATTGATAAAAGAGTTGACGAAATGATTGAGGAAGGTTTGATTGAAGAAGCAAAATCGCTGTATGATTCTGGAGTTCGCGGTGTACAATCTGCGCAGGCGATTGGATATAAAGAATTATACGATTTTTTTGATGGCAAGGCTTCTCTTGCAGAAGCAATTGAAACGTTGAAAAAAAACACAAGAAGATATGCGAAAAGGCAACTAACATGGTTTCGAAACAAAATGAATGTCAAATGGTTTGATATGACTCCGCCTGTCTTGATGGAAGAAAAAGTTAGTGAAATTTTTCATTATATAGCAGGAAAGCTTCTTTCTGAGAAGAAATAATAAATATAGAGGATATGAGGAGGACGAATGATGAAGCAACCGATAAACATTCAAGATCAAGTGTTAAATCAGTTACGAAAAGATGGCACTTACGTGACCGTGTTTTTATTAAACGGTTTCCAAATTAGAGGACAAGTAAAAGCATTTGATAATTTTACGGTCCTCATCGAATCAGAGGGCAAACAGCAGCTCATTTACAAGCATGCGATCTCAACATTTGCACCGCAAAGAAATGTACAAATTGACATTGAAGCATGACGAAAAAACCGGAGATGATCTCCGGTTTTTTCATGAGAAGGAAGGGTTTCGTGGCAGCGGTTCCGATATGTCAGGTATTTTTCTATCTGCAATCCATGTTTTCCTAATTATCGGCTAAACTCAGATAATTTGAATGGTCGTTATTTTTGCCCTTCGCTAATATTTAACTGACCTGTCCTAGAATCTGTACTTGTCCAGGCCGCAAGCCACCCAGGCTTCAGAAAAATACTGCTTAGTTTTTATTAAGACATAGATGAAAAGAAGGTTTGTACTACTTGGCTTTCAGCATAAATATTAATAATAACAACCTTTTTCCATGACATGTTCCTTTAAACAAAGTAGATATAATTTAGAAGATAAATATAAAAATGAGGTGAAGCCTGTGGAGCGAGCGGTCACCTTCAAAAATAACGGCCAAATGAATATTGTCTTAGGACAAAGCAAAACTGAACTTGAAGGTAAAAAGGAAAAAATCGCGACATATGATCTTTCCATTTCCAAAGCGGCTGTCGAACACAGTGTATTAAAAGAGATTGAACAGGAGATGGGCGCATTAGTTGGAATGGAAGAAGTGAAAAGATTATTAAAGGAAATATATGCATGGATTTTTGTGAATAAAAAAAGAGAAGAACAGGGGTTAAAAACCGGAAGGCAAGCGCTTCATATGCTGTTTAAAGGGAATCCCGGAACGGGAAAAACAACGATCGCGCGATTGATTGGAAAGCTTTTTTTCCAAATGAATGTTTTATCGAAAGGGCACTTAATTGAAGCGGAGCGGGCTGATTTAGTAGGTGAATATATCGGCCATACAGCACAAAAAACGCGCGATTTGATCAAAAAATCACTTGGTGGAATTCTTTTTATTGATGAAGCATACAGTTTAGCCCGCGGAGGAGAAAAAGATTTCGGAAAAGAAGCAATTGACACCCTTGTCAAACATATGGAAGACAGACAGCATGATTTTGTGTTAATTTTAGCCGGATATCCAAGGGAAATGGATCGTTTTTTATCTTTAAATCCCGGACTCGAATCCCGTTTTCCGATCGTAGTTGATTTCCCGGACTATTCAGTCGATGAGCTGATGGAAATAGCAAAATTAATGATGAAGGACAAAGAGTATCGATTTAGCCATGAAGCTGAATGCAAATTGAAAGAGCATTTGCTAAAAGTGAAATATGCGACTCACCCAACGAACTTTTCAAATGGAAGATATGTTCGCAACATTATCGAAAAATCTATACGGGCACAGGCAATGAGGCTCCTGCTTTCTGATAAGTTTGGCAAGGAAGATTTGCTTCTTGTAAAAGAAGAAGATTTAATATTAAACGTATAAGCAGCCCCTAGGCTGCTTTGCTTGATTATTGAAAAGAATTGATTAATAAATCTTTATTTAAATGGGCTTTGAAGAAAGCTCCTGTTTCATTGCTGCACATAATTTACACAAATTCGTTTATTTTTCTCACATAGTTTAGAAAAGAATGATGGCAGCCATTTTAATTGGCTGAAACGATTAGAATTTGATACTCTTAACGTTGACTCAATAAGTTTTTCTAGTGTTGAAGTGCATTGATGATTTAAGTTTGATAATCTTTATTTTGACTCAATACGTTTCTGTTTTTAAAGCATACTGAAGATGATTTAGTTGAGTCCTAACATTGAACTTAGCAACGTTTCTAGTCTTGAAGTGCGCTAAAGAATGTTTGGAGTTTGTATCTTAATTTTGAACTTAGAAACGTTTCTAGTGTTGAAGTGTGCTGAAGATGAATTGAATTTGATCATCTTACTTTTGAATTCAATACGTTTCTTTTGTCTAAAGTGCACTAAAGCTGATTTAAATTTGATAACCTTACCATTGAACCGTTTATCGAAGGTTTAATTCATAACGCATAGCTTATAAATTTGCAGCATAATTGGAGGAAGAAGACGAGTGGAAGAGAAAGAACAGGTGATTCTCGTTGGCGTCAAGTTCATGGAAACCGATGAAGAACAGTTTTTTTATTTAATGGAAGAGCTGAAATCGCTCACGGCTGCTGCGGGCGGCCAAGTCGCAGCTGTTTGCACACAAAATCGATTGAGGGCCGAACCATCTACATATATTGGAAAAGGAAAAGTTTATGAGATTAAACAGCTTATCGAAACGACAGAGGCAAATACCGTTATTTTCAATAATGAGCTGTCGCCCAGCCAGCTGCGAAATTTAGCTCGTCTGTTAGAGGTAAAAGTGATCGATCGGACTCAGCTAATTTTGGATATTTTTTCAAAAAGGGCGAAGTCAAGAGAAGGGAAACTTCAAGTTGAGCTGGCACAGCTTGAATATTTGCTTCCGAGACTTTCGGGACATGGATTGAATCTATCTCGGCAAGGAGGAGGAATCGGGACAAGAGGTCCTGGAGAAACGAAGCTTGAAACGGATCAAAGGCACATCCGAAATCGCATTCACGATATAAAACAACAGCTGTCCCATATTGTTTCCCATCGCGAGCGTTATCGTTCGCAGAGAAAGAGAAATCATCAAACTCAAATCGCTCTTGTTGGCTATACCAACGCAGGAAAGTCAACGCTGTTCAATAAGCTGACAACTGCTGATTCATTTCAGGAGGATATGGTGTTTGCCACATTGGATCCTATGACAAGGAAAATGTTTCTCCCATCCGGCATGAAGGTGCTCATGACTGACACTGTCGGCTTTATCCAGCAGCTGCCAACAAGCCTTATCGCTGCTTTTCGTTCTACGTTAGAAGAAATAAAGGAAGCAGATTTGCTTTTACATATCGTCGACAGCTCTCATCCTGACTATATTCAGCATGAAAACACTGTGAATGAATTATTAAAAGAATTAGGAACGGACGGATTGCCTGTTTTAACAGTGTACAATAAAAAAGATCAACAACTAGAGCATTTCTTTCCTTCTTTAAAGGAAGACTATATTGTCATTTCTGCTTTTTGCGACGAAGATATAGAACGGTTAAAAACAGCTATTGAAGAAAAATTAAAGAAAAAAATGCATCCTTACGTTGTCTCCGTTCCAACAGGTGATGGGAAACGTCTATCGTTGTTAAAAGCAAATACGCTCGTTTCAACCTTGCAATTTGACGAACAAAATCAGCACTATATCGTTTCTGGTCTAGTGTTTCGCGACCATCCAGTATATGATCAAATTATGAAGAATAAGTAGAAAGGGTTTTACAGATGTTTCAATATTTTACACATGGAAAAAAAATTATGGACATAGCTCAAAAAGTAGAAAAAAAAATAAAACCATTTCACGAAGAAATTGACAAAGTAGTGGAAGTAAATCAGCTTCGCGTGCTCAGAAGCTTTCAAAAGCATCGGGTGAGCGATTCCCACTTTATTCCCTCAACAGGATACGGATATGATGATATCGGCAGGGATACATTGGAAGATGTTTATGCTGATATTTTTGGATGTGAAAAAGGACTTGTCCGGCCGCAAATCATTTCTGGTACACACGCCATTTCAACGGCTCTCTTCGGCGTATTAAGGCCCGGTGATGAACTCATCTATATTACCGGAAAGCCGTATGATACGCTTGAAGAAATTGTCGGTATCCGCGGAAAGGGGACAGGCTCTTTAAAAGAATTTGGCATTTCTTATCAAACAATTGATCTGACTCCTGAAGGACGAGTTGATTTTGACCGAGTAAAAGCGGCAATCAGTGATAAAACAAAAATGATCGGAATTCAGCGTTCTAGAGGATATGATGTCAGACCGTCATTTTCCATTCAGGAAATTAAGGAAATGGTTTCTTTCATCAAATCAATCAATGAAAAAATTGTTGTTTTTGTCGATAATTGCTACGGTGAGTTTACCGAAGATCAGGAGCCGGGACATGCAGGTGCTGATCTTATTGCAGGCTCTCTTATAAAAAATCCTGGAGGAGGGCTTGTGAAAACGGGAGGATATATCGTTGGAAAAGAAGAACTCGTGGAAGTTTGCGCGTACCGGCTCACTTCGCCTGGTATCGGAAGGGAAGCCGGTGCAATGCTTTACAGTCTTCATGAGATGTTTCAAGGTATTTTTCTCGCTCCGCATGTTGTTGGACAAGCGCTAAAAGGAGCGATTTTTACCGCTGCAATGCTGGAAGAAATCGGGTTGCGAGTCAATCCTAGCTGGAATGAGAAAAGATCAGATCTAGTTCAGTCCGTTCAGTTTGATAATGCAGATATGATGATTGCGTTTTGCCAAGCGATTCAATCTGCATCGCCCATAAACTCGCATGTAACACCGGTTCCAAATGAAATGCCGGGTTATAGCGATCAAGTCATCATGGCGGCCGGGACTTTTGTCCAAGGCTCCAGCATCGAGCTTTCAGCGGATGGACCGATTCGTCCTCCATATGTGGCATATGTGCAGGGAGGCTTGACGTTTGAACATGTCAAAATCGCTATTTTCCATGCCGTCAATGAATTAATAGAAAAACGATTAGTCGAACTATAAAAAAACATTTCATCTGGTTCAGCGTTCTGCTTACGGTTTCTAGGGTAGTTCCGATCATATTTGCCAATTCTCGATTCGTTAAATGGGCTGTCAAACGATAAAGTTTTCCTTGTAAAAAAACCATGTTAAATTTTGTGACATTATATTGACATGATATCTTACATTCATCTATAATGTAGATAAGCAAAAGGAAGGAGGGGCTAAAAGAACATGAATGATCAAGACCGCCGTTCCATGCCGTTGTTTCCAATCAGCATCGTAAAACAGCTGACGGAACTATCTGCCAGACAAATAAGATATTATGAAGAACATGGTCTTATTTCCCCTGCGAGAACGGAAGGCAATCGCCGGTTATTTTCCTTCAATGATGTCGATAGATTGCTTGAAATTAAATCGTTGATTGAGCAGGGTGTCAATATGGCAGGTATTAAGCAAATATTTGCGTATAAAGAAAACGAACAAGAAAGACAAACTTTCGAAAGATCCTCATTGGCAAAAGAAAAATCAGATTTATCTGATGCCGAACTTCGCAAACTATTAAAGGAAGAACTTCTCCATGCTGGAAGAATGAACCGTGCAACATTAAGACAAGGAGACCTTTCACGGTTCTTTCATTGATAATATCGCTATATAAATTTATTTTTTATATATGAGAGGAGAAATAATATGCCAAAGTACACAAAAGAAGATATTATTCGTTTAGTCCAAGAAGAAAACGTAAAATTTATCCGCCTGCAGTTCACTGACATTTTGGGAACGATTAAAAACGTTGAAATCCCTGTTTCCCAATTAGAAAAAGCGTTGGATAACAAAATGATGTTTGACGGATCATCTATTGAAGGATTTGTCCGCATTGAGGAATCTGATATGTATCTGTATCCTGATTTAGATACGTTTGTCATTTTCCCATGGACAGCGGAAAAAGGGAAAGTTGCCCGCTTAATTTGCGATATTTACAATCCTGATGGAACGCCTTTTGAAGGAGATCCGCGCAACAACTTAAAACGAGTGCTGAAGGAAATGGAAGAGCTCGGATTTACAGCATTTAATTTAGGTGCTGAGCCGGAATTTTTCTTATTCAAACTGGATGAAAAGGGTGAACCAACATTAGAATTGAATGATAATGGCGGATATTTTGATCTTGCGCCGACTGATTTAGGCGAGAACTGCCGCCGCGACATTGTGTTGGAACTTGAGGAAATGGGATTCGAAATCGAAGCTTCCCACCACGAAGTAGCACCTGGTCAGCATGAAATTGACTTTAAATATGCAGATGCCATCAAAGCTTGTGATGACATTCAAACATTTAAGCTTGTTGTGAAAACCATTGCCCGTAAACACGGCTTGCACGCAACATTCATGCCAAAACCATTGTTCGGCGTCAACGGTTCAGGTATGCACTGCAACCTTTCTTTATTCCGCAATGGTGAAAATGCATTCTACGATCCAAATACAGAAGATGGATTAAGCGAAACAGCTTTACAATTCATTGCAGGTGTCATCAAACATGCAACAAGCTTTACAGCTGTGACAAACCCAACTGTCAACTCTTACAAACGTTTAGTGCCTGGCTACGAAGCTCCTTGCTATGTTGCATGGTCCGGCCGCAACAGAAGCCCGTTAATCCGGATTCCTGCATCTCGCGGCATGAGCACTCGTATTGAAGTGCGCAGCGTTGACCCATCTGCAAACCCATACCTTGCCATGGCTGTACTCTTGAAAGCTGGTCTCGATGGCATTAAAAACAAATTAACTCCGCCAAAACCAGTAGATCGCAACATTTATGTGATGACAAAAGAAGAACGCATCGAAAACGGTATTGTCGACCTTCCAGCAACATTATATGAGGCACTTGAAAACTTAAAACAAAACGAAGTCATTGTCAGTGCTTTAGGATCCCATTTATTCGAACATTTCGTCGAAGCAAAAGAGATCGAATGGGATATGTTTAGAACTCAAGTGCACCCATGGGAGCGCGAACAATACATCACTCAATATTAATCCCGAAACCCCTTGACGCTCAAGCGTTGGAGGGGTTTTATATTTGTGGGTGAAAACAATAAATCTAACTTTCAATAAAAAGCACCCACAAAAATTGAAAAAAAATTACTCCATAATTGATGAGGTGTATTCTTCATATTTACGCATCGAATCTTGATCAACCGTGAAAGCAGATTTACGGCAAATTCAATTATTCCACACAGACAGAGGCAATGAATTCAAGAACAAGACAATTGAGAACTCTAGATACTTTTCAGATTAATCGGTCGTTAAGCATGAAGGGTTGTCCCTATGACAACGCAGTAGCTGAAGCAACCTTTAAAATTATCAAAACAGAATTTGTTAAGGGTAGATATTTCGAAAATTTAGACCAATTGAAACTGAAATTAGATGATTATGTTCATTGGTTTAATATATTAGAATCCATGGAACACTTGGGTATTTAAGCCCGATGGAGTACAAAGAGAAACACCTCAAACAGTAAAAAAGGAATTTTAAGTAAAAATCACCAATCATTTTTCAGATCATGTTCTTATTTTAGGTCATAGGAACCGATCGAATAGACCTAAACCAATTTTCCTGAATGAAATGTTAAATATGGTCTCACTCTTCCTTCAATTGAATGAGAAGGGAATGAGCCGGATGTTTACTTTATTAAAACAGATGGATCAGGTAAAATGGTTGATACAACATGGATTTCATTGTCGGCAGGCAAACTTTGAAATCTGTTTTAAACGGAAATAAAAAAGAGTCGTCGACCCCCAATCGTGCAAAAATCCCCGGGGATCGACGACTCTTTCAAATCTTCATTGAGCCCAAGCAAATCAAAGATTTGATAAAAATTCCCCTTTTCGCTAAAATAAAAATAACCAGTCAAGCATTAAAAATGAAATGCTTATTTAACAACGTTTTTTGGGGTTTTTATCTTAACTATGAGGAATTGAAACTAAACCAATTTATGAAGCTTTTGCTCAATTCTGCAAAGTTTTTATCTTAACTATGAGGAATTGAAGCCCTGTTGTGGATGGCGCAATTTCCGCCCAAAAATATGCTTTTATTTTAAACTATGAAGAAAAACTTTAAACAAAAAAGCACGGCCAATGTGAAGTGACCCATGTCAAGTAGACAGGAACATTTTATCCATCTTTCAGAATTGAAGTATTTTCATGATATACAAGCTATACTTTTTCAAGAAAAAGAAATCACATATCTATTTTTATAGCGATCATCTCTACAATCCAGCAGGAAATTATGCACAGACTTGTGAAAGATAACGGCCAATCTTATAAAAAATGTATTCAAAAGTATAGCTTCAAAACTATGAAATTCGTAAGTAAAAAGTAAAAGAAAGCGAAAGAATGGAACACCATGAAAGACGAGGAAGCTCGTCCGGATCGTACCAATCGGGAAGAAAGAAGTTAAACTGCAGCCAATCGAATGCTAGACGAAAAAAACTGTAGAGCGCATATGAATCCATATTCAAAAATCCTTCAACGCTTAAATGTTTCATTTCCGACGAAGTCGTCCGGGTTGCGTTCTCCAATCCGCAAACTTGGGACGAATAATCATCTGATCAAAACCAGCCGTGTAATATTATGCGGTTTAACCAAAGGAATTGCTGCGTTATTTCTGTTACTTATAAAACGACAAGTAAACCGTCACCTTACAACAAACTATTCAAAAATCCAGAGTAGACGAGGCTCTATTTGAGAAAAAGGCAATCCTTTTGTAATTTAACCTGTTCTTTGCCACATCAGTCGGGGACAGGTTTTTTTTCTATTTTCATGAACAAAATGCACATAATTATTTTTATTTGCAAAAAAACATTATTCAGAAAATTGTTGCTATAATACCCTTGAAAATGTAAACGCTATCAAAAAAACAAGGGGGTTCTGTTGAAATGAAAAAGTGGTGGTTCTTTCTAGTGATGGGGATTGTCGCGGTGATGCTGGTGGCTTGCGGAAGTACTGCGACGACAAAATCATCTAACAAACAAGAAAATTATCCAACAAAACCGATTATGTTTGTCGCTCCTTCAGGTGCTGGGGGCGGCTGGGATTTAACAGCAAGAGCGATTACGAAAATATTGGATGAAACAAATCTGGTGAAGCAAACGATGACGGTAGAGAATAAACCGGGCGGTGGAGGAACCGTGTTTATGGCGGAATATGCGACGCAAGATAAAAACAATGATTATAAGCTGTTTGTCAACTCCCCGCCGATCATTATTAACAACTTAAAGGCGGAAGGGAACAGTCCATATGGTTATAAAGATACAACACCGCTTGCCCAACTAACCAAAGATTTTGGAGCGATCGTGGTCAGAGCGGATTCGAAATTTCAGTCGATGTCTCAATTATTGGATGCGATTAAGCAAAATCCGAAATCGGTGACGGTTGCCGGCGGATCTGCACCAGGATCGATGGATCATTTGGTTGCGATTCTTCCTATTTATAAATCCGGTATCGATCCGAAAATAGTGAAATACGTGTCGTACGATGGCGGTGGGGAAGCAATTGCAGCGCTGCTTGGCGGAAATACCGATGTCATTGCAACCGATGCTTCTTCTGTCGGGGAATATGTAAAAGCAGGAAAAGTGCGGGTGCTTGCTGTCTCAGCGCCGGAACGTCTTGGCGGTGTTTTGAAGGACGTACCGACGTTAAAAGAGCTTGGCATTGATGCGGAATTTACAATTTGGCGCGGCGTCTTTGGTCCAAAACAAATGTCTGACGATGCGAAAAAGTTTTGGGAAAATACATTCAAAAAATTGTCTGAGCATGAAAAATGGAAAGAGGAGTTAACAAAACAAGGCTGGGAGCCTGAGTACAAAGGTTCCAAAGAATTTACACAATTTTTACAAGAACAAGAACAGCTTATTAGCGACATGTTAAAATCGCTCGGAATGCATAAGTAAGTGGACGGGGAGAGAATTCTTCCCCATCTTTATAACAAGAATGGAGGGATGTGAGTGAGTAAAACGTTTGATCGCATTGCTGCCATCACCTTTTTGGCCGTTGGAGCTTTGTTTATGGTGGAAAGTCTGCGAATCTCGAAAAGTGCGTATGGGAGTGCCGTCGGACCAAACGTGTTTCCATTTTTGCTAGGACTTATTCTTGTGTTATTAAGCATTAAACTGCTCTTCGAAACAGCAAAATATGCGCACTCAGAAAGCGAAAAGCTGCCGCTGCAATATAAAAAGTTTTTCATCATTTTACTTGCCGCCGTTTTCTATGCCGCTTTATTAGAAACAGTCGGCTATGTGATTACCACTTTTGTCTTTCTTGTTATTGGATTTCAGGCAATGGAAAAAGGTGGGCTGTGGAAATCGATGTTGTTTGCCGCTTGTTTTTCTCTAGGGGTATACGGGCTATACGTCAAGCTGTTGCAAGGAACGTTGCCTAGCTGGCCAATTTGGTTGCAGTAAAGGAGGTAGAAAAGTTTGGATGCATTGACATTTTTAATTGATGGTTTTCAGACCGCATTGCAGCCGCACAATCTGTTTTTCGCCTTTCTTGGAGTGCTGATCGGAACGGCGGTAGGAGTGCTGCCAGGAATTGGGCCGATGAGCGGGGTAGCGCTGCTCATCCCGGTAACCGCTTCAATGACGTCAGGTCTTGACCCAGCTCAAGCGGCGACAAGCTCAATTATTTTGCTTGCTGGTGTTTATTACGGAGCGATGTACGGCGGTTCGACAACATCGATTTTATTAAATACGCCTGGAGAGTCTTCCTCTGTTGTAACGACATTGGACGGTTATCAAATGGCAAAGCAGGGAAGGGCGGGGGCAGCTTTAGCGATTGCGGCGATCGGTTCATTTGTCGCCGGGCTCGTTTCCTTAATAGCCCTTGTGCTGTTGGCAGAGCCGCTTTCCAATGTAGCGTTGAAATTCGGCCCAGCGGAATATTTTTCACTAATGCTTCTCGGATTGGCTGCTGTCAGTGGACTGGCGGGAAACTCGATGACAAAAGCGTGGATGATGACCGTTTTCGGCTTATTGCTTTCGACCATTGGTCTTGATAATGTATCAGGTGTGGCACGGTTTACGTATAACATTTCGTTTCTATACGGGGGCTTGGAATTTTTAACGGTAGCGGTCGGTTTGTTTGCCTTAGGAGAAGTATTCAAAGCCATTCTTCATAAGGAGAAAAATGACGGCGAAATCGCAAAAATCGGCCGCATCCTTCCGTCGAAAGCAGAAGCAAAAGAAAGCGTGGGTCCGATTGCGCGCGGATCGCTGCTAGGCTTTTTCGTCGGCGTATTGCCAGGAGCAGGGGCGACGCTCGCCTCGTTTTTCTCATATATCATGGAAAAGAAATTAAGCAAAACGCCTGAAAAATTCGGAAAGGGAACGATTGCCGGCGTGGCGGCGCCGGAATCAGCGAACAATGCCGCTTCAGGAGGGGCGATGATTCCGCTGTTGACGCTCGGAATCCCTGGCTCTGGGACGACGGCGATTTTAATGGGTGCGTTAATTATGTATAACGTCCAGCCGGGTCCTCTTCTTTTCGACGAACATCCAGATGTTGCATGGGGGCTTATTGCCAGCATGTTTATCGGCAATGTGATGCTGCTTATTTTAAACATGCCTCTTGTCAAAATATTTGCTAAAATTATTGAAACCCCGACTAAATATTTGCTGCCGCTTATTGTTGCGATTTCGGTTTTCGGTGTTTATGCGGTGCAAGTCACAATATTTGATGTGTTTCTACTCATTGGGTTTGGCCTTTTAGGCTATTTGCTGGCACAACATGACTTTCCCCTTGCTCCGCTTGTATTAGGGCTGGTACTTGGTCCGATGATCGAAAATAACATGCGAAGAGCACTTACAGCGTCGAATGGCGATTTTATGGTGTTTTTTGAAAAACCAATCTCACTTGTACTGCTGATCATAGCGTTTTTATGGATTGTTGTGCCATTTATCATGAAATTAAAAGGGAAGTCGATTATTGTAAATGAAGATATGTAATAAGGGAAAGACTATTGCCTTTTGGCAGATAGTCTTTCTCTATTTTTAGTCAAGGAGAGAGAAAAATGAAGCTGCAAACGCGACTGGTGATCATTATTTGTTCATTGCTTTTATTTGTTATTATTTTTCTTTCCTTTTTGTTTCAGTACATGCTTGCGGCAACACTGAAAGAACAAATCGGAATGCGGGCGCTGAATGTAGCAGAAACGGTGGCCGCTACGCCGCACATTCGGAACGCTTTTAAACAGCCGAACCCTCATCAACAAATTCAGCCGTTTGCAGAAATGATTCGTCGAAAAACAGGCGCAGAGTACGTTGTCGTGGGAAACAGACAAGGAATTCGTTACGCCCATCCGCTCCCAGATCGAATTGGGAAGAAGATGGTCGGGGGAGATAATCACGAGGTGCTTAAAGGAAAAGCGATTATTTCTGAAGCGGTTGGTTCGCTCGGTCCGGCGATACGCGGAAAAGCACCGATTTTCAATGAGCAGGGAAATGTGGTGGGCATCGTATCGGTAGGCTTTTTGCTGGAAGATATTGAGGATATCGTTTGGTCATATACCTCAAACATTTTTTTATTTTCTATCCTTGCTCTATTGCTAGGGATTATTGGAGCGGTTGTTATTGCCAAAACGGTAAAAAAATCGATTCATGGATTGGAACCGAAAGAAATCGGGCTATTATACCAAGAAAAGCAGGCGATTTTAGAAGCGATTCGTGAAGGAATTGTTGCTGTGAATCAGGAAGGAATCATTACAATGGTCAATAAAACGGCGATGACGCTGTTAGGGTATAAAAGAGAACAAGATGTGCTAGGAAAATATATTTTACATATTATTCCTCATTCTAGGCTGTTAGAAGTAATTCGAACAGGTGAAGCAGAATATGATGACGAAATGATATTAGGTGAAGAAACGATCATTACTAATCGCATTCCGATTGTTGATAAAAAAGAAAACGTCATTGGGGCGGTATCGACATTTCGCAATAAGTCGGAACTGTACCGATTGACAAAAGAGCTTTCCCAGCTAAAAAGCTATGCAGAAGCACTGCGGGCGCAGACACATGAATTTTCCAATAAATTATATCTTATTTCTGGATTGATTCAGCTGGAATCTTATGAAGAAGCGTTGGAACTTATTACAAAAGAAACAAACATGCAGCAGGATATCGTTCGTTTTGTGATGAAAGAAGTACCTGACCCGATTGTTGGAGGGCTGTTAATCGGAAAATTTAACCGAGCTAATGAGCTGAAAATTCAATTTGATATTGATCGGCAAAGCAGCTTTAAAGATATTCCGAAACAATTGGACCGCGATCATCTTGTTACGATTATCGGCAATATTATTGATAATGCCATGGAGGCGGCATTGCATAATGGGCGTGACCAAAAGCGGGTCAACGTCTTTTTAACCGATCTTGGCGACGATCTAATCATTGAAGTGGAAGATAACGGAACGGGTATTCAGGAAGAGATTGCTGAACAAATATTTGAACGGGGATTTTCCACCAAGGGGAAAGCACAGAGAGGATACGGTCTGGATTTAGTAAAAAATTCGTTAAAGGTGCTTGGAGGGCACATTACTTATCAATCAGAGCGAGAAAAAGGAACCGTTTTTACCGTTATCATTCCGAAGCAACGGGAGGAATTATGATGGAATACACTATTCAAGTGCTCATTGTCGAAGATGATAAACGTATTGCCGAAATTAACCGCCGCTTTGTTGAAAAAGTAGAAGGATATAAAGTGGTCGGGATTGCCACAAATGAACAGGAAGGGAAAGAACTGATAGAAGTGCTGCAACCCGATTTAGTGCTGCTGGACATTTATTTTCCTGATATGAATGGGATTCAATTTTTAAAATGGATTCGCGAGCATTTTGCGAATATCGATATTATTATGATTACAGCTGCCAGAGAAATTGATACATTAAAGCAAGCGATGCATGGCGGAGTGTTTGACTATATTATCAAGCCGATTATGCTCGACCGTTTTACCGAAACATTGGTGAAATACAAAGAATATTTTTATAAAATGCATGAACTGATGAAGGAAAAAGAATTGATTGGACAGGAGGAAATCGATCAATTAATTCGACGGGAACGTACCTTTGGAGACGCAGAAGGGGAACTGCCAAAAGGAATTCACCGATTGACATTGGAGAAAGTGCTGGCGGTAGTGAAGCAATATCGAGACGGCATTACAGCGGAAGAAGTAGGGAAACTTATTGGCGCGAGCCGAACGACATCAAGAAGATATTTAGAATATCTTGTTTCCATTTCTCAAGTGACAGCTGACATTTTGTACGGCTCTGTTGGAAGGCCGGAGAGAATTTACAAGCTAAAACGATAGGGAGGAAGACTGCTTAGATGTTTTTATTCTGATTTTGCTTCATGTCATTTTACCGATATTTTGCTTGCAGGTATTTGCGGTTCCCATCGCCAAGGGAAACGAAAAAAGGGGAAGGAAGAAAAAATCGCTGCTATTCATCAGGGATGGGAAGTTAGCGGAAAACGAGTGAGATTAAAGAATAAACGTCATTTCATTCATCGCGGAGATCAGCCATTTTGGGGAGGCGTTTGAGTCCTTTCTCGTTGATCACTTTGAATATGATCCTACCGTCCATAAACTCGTGATAAACGGGGATGGAGCTGGATGGATTACGGCTTGCTGAGATTACTTTCAAGACAGAGCCTTCTTTTCTCTTGATCGTGTCCATGTGGCACGGGAGATACGGAGCTTGTTCCGTAACCATCCGCTTTATCGCCAAATGCGGAAAGACTCTCGCATCTTATGATGGAGAAAAACTGCTTACGGAACTAAAGATGTGATTATCCCCACCAAGTGCCTAGTCAACTAAATTTCCCATTGCCACCATTCTCAGCAGTGAGAATGGCTTTTAAGCTTTTCTTTATGAGCAATTTATTTTTAACCCAAATAATAAATAAAAACCTTGAAATGCATGAAGTCAACCAAGTTTTTTATGTCTCTATTGTTCAAGAAGAGCTTTACATAATTATTTTTGCCCCAATATGATTTCGCCCATTTATCGTCTTTTCCACACAAACTAAGCATTAAAACATAACCTTGATGGTACACCCTCCATGAGTTTTTGATTTTTTAAACAACTCATCATTCATTTAGTAGTGTTTAAAACTGGATATTTATCTCTTCTTTCAGTGATTTTTCTAAATATTCTTCAAAGCTTTTAGCAATAACTTCTTTATCACCTGTATCATAATGGAATCTTATGATTTCTTTACCTGGAAAATTAAAACCTATTGGATTACCTGAACCATCTATTCCAATTACAACAAATTTTTCATAACCATCTGGAAGGCTCTCTCTATGCTTAAGAGATTGTTCTACAAATGATGGTGTAGCAACATATTCAGCCTCTCTTAACCCTAAAATAATAGCTTCTCCCACAGCACCAGCTCCATATTTCAAAATAAACATTTTATAATCATTAGGCAATGTTACTTGTAATTCATTCTCAGCTTGTTTAATTTCATCATCTTTAACTGGGCCTCCAAATGCTTCAGGACACATTTCAAACTCTTCATCAATTGCTTTTAATAGCTCTATTTTCATTCAGTTATCCCCCTTTTAATCATCTCATTTGCATATCTTGCTTTCCAGTAGTCTTTACGCCATTTATCGAACTGTTGCCTATCTTCTCCTTTTCCAACTCCATCTTTATTTCCAAACGGATGCTGCCTTCTATTTCCAAGGTCGTGATATCGACTAGGCATTTCAATTATTGGTCCTTCAACTTTTTGTTCGTGATGATGAAGTATAATTGTATCATTCGCACTATCTTTTGGAGAGTACCCCTTTTGGTGTTTTCAGACGGAACCTTAACGTTCTCAATCCCTTCCATGGCCAATCCCATTTGCCGGTCAGGGATCGCATTTTTCAGATTTGTTATGGCATTGTCTACGAATCGGCCGACTTGCAACACACCGTTTGCTGCGCCAGTTTTCAAATGCTGCGGTATTTCCTTCGCCCATGCTTTCGCATTTCGAATGCGGGCAACGATGTCTTTTTCAGCATGGACAACTATGTCGGAGGCACGTTGTGATTTTTGCTGGAAGCCCGTTTTTAACCCCGTTAATAATTGAAGATCACTTGCTTCTCTTAGAGGTGAAAAGCGGGCGGCGCTGCTGAATCTAGAAAGCGCGCTGACGCCAGGGACGATATCCAATGGAGCGAGGACACCACGGAATACTCTTTCGCCTGTTTCTAGTTCCCTCCCTGAAATCCAATCTTTTCCGGAAACGGCCGAGCTTAATTCCAGTGTACCATAGGCCATGCCCAATGCCATCCCTGCTGGCGGACAAATAAATGAGACGCCGACAATCACGACGAGCGCCGCTATTTGCCCCCAGAATTCTTTGTTCATTTGCCCGTCTTTGATCGATTCATACTGAAAGGCGTAGGAATTCAATGCATTCTTTATGTATTCTTTTTCCGAAAAGTCCTGGTGGGGATTCAGTTCTTTCCATGAGGCGTATTCCCGTTCCATCAGCCTGGCATAGTAGTTGCTGCCGCTGAACAGATCTTCCAGTCCGACCTCGGCTTTTGGCACTTCGATCGTCTCCTGTGTGCCATAAGTTCCTGGAACAACGATTGTTTCTTTTGCGCCGATGCGGTTTTTCGTCTTGATCTCTGATATCGATAAGTCGCGCATCGCTTCGACAAAAGCATCGATCTCTTGATAAAACGGCTCATCGATCGTACGGTCGACAATATCTCCGACACGGCTGCTAAAGCGGTGCAGGACGAGATAATCTTCATATAATTGTTGATATTGGCTTTTGCGGTCCGTGTGGGTGAAAGAGATGACACCGTCGCTATCATATTTGGCGATGTCTGATTGGGCGTCTTCCAAAAGATCACTGATATCTTTCAAATTGTCGATCATGCCTTTGCCCCATGCGCCAAGGCCGATCAGATCGCCAATGCCTTTCTTGGTCCTTTCCCATTCGGAAGGTATATATTTGACATTCACTGTCTTCATGCCTCCGATTGAAACGAAATGGATTCCAACATGTGGAATAGCTTTCTGTTTCATTATAAGAGAAAATATGAAACTTTTGGTAAACAGAAAGAAAAAAAGGAATTTTAAGTAAAAACTACCAATTATTTTTTTTCAGAATGAAACGTTAAAAATATGGTCTCACTCTTTCTTCAATTGAATGAGAAGGGAATGAGCCGGATGTTTACTTTATTAAAACAGATGGATCAGGTAAAATGGTTGATACAACATGGATTTCATTGTCGGCAGGCAAACTTTGAAATCTGTTTTAAACGGAAATAAAAAAGAGTCGTCGACCCCCAATCGTGCAAAAATCCCCGGGGATCGACGACTCTTTCAAATCTTCATTGAGCCCAAGCAAATCAAAGGATTGATAAATTTTTACTCATTGGCTAAAATGAAATTAACCAATCAACCATTTAAATCGAAATGCTGATCTAACAACATTTTTTTGGGTTTTTATCTTAACTATGAGGAATTGAAACGGATATATCTGAAATAAAACCTTCTGGGGCAGGTCTCAGTTTTTATCTTAACTATGAGGAATTGAAACGATTCCCTTGTCGTCCATATCAATTGCCAATACTATTTTTATCTTAACTATGAAGAAAAATTTTAACCAAAAAAACATACTAAGATTAGTAGCACAGACCATGGCCGTGGTCTGTGCTACTATTTTTTTATAGTAGAAGTGGAGAATAGGTCGTGACAGCCCCAGAACCTTGAGTTCGTAGTGAAAAACTGGCCTACTTCACTGCCCTTATAAGAATCAGTTTCAGTATGTTGGATCCTTGAGATCGTGTATAAGAAAAGGGAATCGATAAGGTGAAGTATACAGCAACCTGGGATACAACATCCTCTAAGGCCAGTGCAAAAACAACGCAGGCTGCGGTAATCATCAATGAAATTCCTAACATGGCCTGCCAACGTCGGCAAGCCATAATAACCCCTGCCCACAACTCACGCATCAACATTTACCTCCCTCTATATACTTTAATTTTCTCCCGAATACTCCCGTCTTCTCTAAATTTCATTGACACCTAATAGTTGATCCACCGAAAATCATGGTGATAAATTGAATTTCTTTAAATTCCTTACAGTTGGGGGGACATCCTATCAACCAAACTGGTATTGTTTGGTAATAACAGTTATGACCGTGCGCAAAATCTCCACTCATCTCACGGTCGCTAACCCTCCCATGTATCACCGGATTGGGATCCATACATTCCTTCGTCCTGCGTATCCATGAGGTGGAGGTCGGATAAGCTCCTCGGCTGGGTCATAAGCCCGTATGGTAAAAATAAACTCCGACTCGGCACTATTGGTGTTTGTCTTTAGAAATACTTGAAGTATTCGATCGTAATTTAGTTAATATGTTGGTTAATAAATCGGTTTAAGCAACTTGTAATGTAATTTGAGGTAACCCTCGCAATAATTTTGAACCATCAAATTCACACTGTTTTTGACCAATGACAAATAAGACACGTAATAGCTTACAACACAAAGCGATGAGGGACTGTTGCTTTTTTAAAGGCCTTTCAGACCGTTTTGTATAGTATTGATGTAAAGCTTTAAAAGTTGGATTATGGGCAACGAGTGGCCGAATCGCTCAGTACATAGCTTTACGCAGCCTGCTTCGTCCCCGTTTCGTTATTCTGGTTTGTCCTTTAAATGTTCCAGAACTATGCTCACGTAATGAAAGGCCTGCCAGATTAACTAATTGCTGAGGATGACTGTACTTTGTGAGATCACCCACTTCAGCGAAGAATAGAGCGACTGTTGTAACACCTAACCCAGGAATATTCATCATTTGCTTAGCACCTGGGATCGTTTCTACAAGAGCTTCTAGCTCCTGATCCAACTCTTCCAACTGCGTTGGATAAAGCTCATATTGGTCAATCAGATATTCCATTTCACGTTTGGTAAACTGAATCCCGATTTGAATTCCAATGCTCTTTTTGGCCGTTTCTACTAGTTTCGTTGCTCGCTTCATTCCAACTGCTCGTTGTACAAATGGCTTCCATTTTGAGAGAACCTCTTCAGGTGTCATTTCTTTCATTTGAGAAGGAAATGGAAACAGTTTTAGCGTGCAAAGAGCTGCTTTTCCTTTCCAATCTCCGAAAACATCGAAAAACTCCGGAAAATAACGTTGAATCAAATTTTGAATACGTCCTTCTGTGATGGCAAGCTGTTGAGTGAACTGATCTCTTATTTTGACGCCTTCTCTTAGTTCCGCGTAAATACCGTCTAAGAGATTTGGTACGGAGTATCGGCCGTCTTTTATCAGTTATGCAATCACTCTGGCGTCTTTTGTATCGTTTTTTGTTGGAGAGTTGTCATCAAGCTCTTTGCTTTTTTTTACATGCATCGGATTGACTAGCACAAAGTCATAGCCCTTTGCGGTAAGAAAATAAGCAAGATTTAACCAGTAAGGTCCGGTTGGTTCAACCCCAAAAATCACATGGTTCTTATCATTTTCTTGTTGGTGTCGATTCACCCAATCTAAAAGCATTTGGAAACCATGTATGCGATTTTCAAAGATCAAGCGTTTTCCAAATTCAATTCCTCGATCGTCTTGTGCCCGTGCCACGTGTTTGTCTTTGGCAATATCAATGCCGATTATTAATGTTGATGGTGTGATTTGCGAGATTTTTCGATTTTGAGTATAATTCATTATTGAGTCCTCCTTGGTAACTTATTAATTCGGGGTCAATGCATTGATACCCTGTACTATACCAAGAGGGCCCTTTTTGTTTCAAACCTCAAATTTCTTCATTACAGGAATGCTCCTTTTTTAATTTTTGTTTTTCTTCTTTGTCTCTCATGGTCATGATCCATCATCTCCTTTCAGTTGCTTTCCTTTCACCAAGCTAGTCGTCTCTGTAAAAAACAAAAAAACCGATATTCATCCGAAATGGATAAATATCGGTTAGAAAAAGGGGTGGGCATGAAAAGGCAGGGGTACCCTTTGATTATTAAAATATGGAACTGGTAAAAAATTTGGCTGTTTTTTATAATGTAGGATAGTTTTCTACAATTAATAGTCCGAGTACCCGTATTATGGTTGGAACCTATTTATTAGCTTTTAGTACTTTATAATATTTGTTTACTGGTGTAAAATGTTAATAGAATACATGTTCGGTAATGACGATAACTGTAATTAGGAGGAGTAAATAAATGTTTCATGATAATACAGTTCAAGAGTTATATAAAGCTTTTCAAGTAGAAGACACCGAAGATAATGGAGAATTTTCTCTTTTTAATCCAAAATTAACTGATTCTTATAAAAGAAGGTTTACAAAAATAGTTGAGAACATTTTAGACCATCTTCCTAGCCAAAGAGTTTCTTTGCTAGAAGATGTATTAAATGAAAATATCCAGTTAGTTAATAATCATGACAATCCAATAGAATGCTTAAAATTTTTATCTGCAATTTCTATTCTAAGGGATCTACTGTCACAAGGCTGGAGAATCAAGAAAAATAAAAATTCCCTTTTTGAGTTAGCGCCTCCTAAACTCGGGCAAAATGACAATAAACTTTATTTAAGAAAACAATTACAATGTGAGCGAAATGCTCAATTGAAAACAAAGAGCATTGAAAAATTTATAAAACGTATGGAAAAGAAGAAAACTTTTAACGGTAAGGAAATTAGTATAAGAGCATTAATAGGCGATAGCCAATTATTGTACGAAAAGGTACGCAATTTAGTAAATGAAAAAGACATGGCTAAGAGGCTCGAAGCATCAAAAGATCTGGTCTCTCCGTATATTCAACTCGTCACAGATGAAAGGTGCCCACATACTGGTTATAGATTAAGAGATATTTGGAGGTATTTTAGGTATACGTGGTCTATTCCTTATAAATCAACTCCAGGAAGGAACATGTTTTATTTAATAAGAGACTCATCACAGCCATTCCATCCTATAGTGGGCATAATTGCCTTGGGTAATACAGTCTTACATTTAACCAAAAGAGATGACTATATTGGCTGGACTCTAGAAGCTATAAAGAAAAATTTAAAAATGAGAGTAAAGATTGAAAAGTATGAAGAAATGCTTAAGGGAAATCTAGGCTTAACAAGAAAAGTGGAAAAGGTTATTCCATTAGAGACAGATAAAGAGTATGAACAAAGGATAATAGAGGAATGCACTAATCTTCTTGATAGCATAAAGATCTTTATCGATGGTGCAATAAATGAAATTAATCTTCAGGAACTAGCTACCTATGAGGAAATAAATAATCCGAGCGAAGAAGTAATTCAAAGATTAGAAGATTTAGCAGAGCAATTAAGACAAAAACAATTTAATAATAAAAGGTCAAAAGGGGAGGTTGATTGGAAAGCTGAATCTAATTCTCCTTTATTTAAGAAAAAAAGAGCACAGGAACTTTCGAAGTTGTTATACGCTAAGATGATTATAAGACAAATAGAGGAAACTGAAAGTGATCCAGTGACTGTGATAAAAAAATTAATCTCCTTTCAAAGCGGAAAGGTTTTAAATGTTGCGCTACAAGCAAATAGGAAAAAGAAGATAGGTTCAAATATGATGGAAATTATTGTATGTGGTGCAATTCCTCCTTATAATGAATTGTTAGCAGGAAAATTAGTAAGTATCTTAGCGATGAGTCCAACTATCGTTAAGCAGTATAATGAACGTTATTCTAATCAAGTAAGTGAAATTGCTTCTAGAATGAAAGGCGGTGAGGTAATAAGAGACTCTCACTTAGCATTTTTAGGTACCACATCTTTATACCAAGTGGGTAGTAGCCAGTATAATAGAATAAAAGTACCGGCAAAATATGGATTTCTTGAGTATAAAAAGTTAGGAGAAACAGAGGGATTTGGCTCAGTATTTTTCAGCAATCCAACAAGTTCATTAATTTCTAAAATGCTCGTAGAGATAGAAGGTGGAAGAAGAATAAATAATGTTTTTGGAGAGGGGACAAGCCCTCGAATGCGTTTAATAAGATCGGGATTAGCATGCTTGGGTATATCTGAGCAATTTACAAAGCACCATACCAAAAGGATTGTATATGGAATTGAATTAGCATCTAACACAAAGGAGTTTTTAAATGGAAAGGATTGTAATCTGAATTATTATTATCCATTAGATGGGAATGAAGAAAAATATACCCAGGAAATGATAGATTTTTGGAGAAAAAGATGGCTTATTAAAAGAATTGACAATGTTAATCTTTTGGAAAGGTTAAGTAAGTTTAATCCGGAATCGGTTTTGGTAAGTAGTTATATATAGTGAGAAGGGGGAGGAACTTTAATTGAGTTTTGATATTAATTTTATATCAAAAATATATAATAACAGAAATAGCTATGCAGAGATCTTTGAGGATGAAGATTTAAAGAAAATTCATGTGGAAACAACTGTTGAGCAGATTCTCCGTGAGTATATTGAGAAAAAGAAATTTATTTTATTAACTGGTAATCCTGGTGATGGAAAAACACATTTAATAAGATCATTAAAGGATTTGTTGGATAAACATAATGCTTTTGTTGAATATGATTTTAATGAAGTAAAAGATTATGAACAGTTTTTAACAGATTTAAATAATGCAATTAAGGATGATAGGCCTTGTATCATTGCAGTTAATGAATATCCCCTTATATCTATGTTAGACGAATTAGGGGATAGATTCCCATATTATCACCAAATATTGGAGTTAAGGGATAATTCAATAATTTATAATAATGAAATTGCCATTGACAGTGGAAGCTCAAAGGTTGTGATTATTGATTTAAATAACCGAAATCTTTTACAAAAAGATGTTTTAAAAACTTCTTTAAATAAACTTATTAGCTTGAGTAATATTTGTGATGGCTGTAATATCAATAAGAAATGTGATGTCCCATATAACATAAATGCTTTAACCAATGCTACAGTTCAGGAAAGGTTATTTGAACTTATGAGTATGCTCGGTAATACTGGTACGCACGTAGTTATGAGGGATATTTTTGGTTTTTTTTCGTATATAATCACAGCAGGAGTAACATGTGAAAGAAGAATAGATCAAGAATATATGTATTATAACTTGATATTCGATGGTAATAACGAACTATTTAGAAACCTTAAGCAATTTGACCCATATCAGTTTACTCATCCAGAAATAGATGAAAAGCTTTGGAATGGAACTTTAAAAGAAGGATGGATATTTGAACATCCTAAAGTTGTACCGAGTGAATTGGAAAATGAAGAAGATGCTAATAAATTGTTCATTTCAATTAAAAGAAGGTTCTTTTTTGAAAATGAGAGGGGTAGTGAACTTCTTAAGTTGATTCCAATTGAGTATCAAACTTTCTTTGATTTATTGAAACAGGCCTACGGCAGAGAACTAGATATGATTAAACAAATTGTATTAGCTATTAATAGATTTTTTAATACAGATGAAACGGAAGACGAAAAGCTAAAAATTTGGGTTACACATAAATATGAATTGCGAAACCAGCCTAAAGTTGCGATTTCTAATAAAAGTTTCTCTTTAAATGAAATATCATTGTTAGTTCCAAGACTCCCAAAGCATTTACAGAAAGTTGAGTTTGTTCCTGACCATTTTCTTTTTAGAGTTTATAAACCAAGGGATAATAAAACAGTAGACTTAAAGGTCGATCTAGGCTTTTACAGAGTATTATCTCTAATTAGTGAAGGTTATCCTCCTCAAATTGTGCCCGATAATTATAAATTTAAGTTATATCGTTTTATGAACGAACTTGCTTCTTTTGAAGACAGAATGCGCTCAAACGAGTTTGTTATTAGAGATATGAGCAATAATTATACTTATAAATTGATTATTAGGGATAACAAGTACCAACCAAAGCGAGGGTGATACTATTGTCAACCAATCGGTTAAAGCGATACAGTAAGGAAGTACTGAAGCATATTGGTTACGAACCGATCTCTAACCAAATTAAACCAGTTCATATTGCTAACGGATTGTTTCGATTGGTATTAGGAGAAGAATATGATATTAAATCTTTAAATGAGTGGTCAAAAAGATTTAGTCAACAAAAAGAAATAAATTCCGCAGAGAAAATTAAAAAGGATTATATTGATGTAATAGATGAGGAAATGACTTTAGAGGAGATAAATGAACTTCGTTACTTTTTAGAACTAATTTTTAATGCGGATAATGCTGTAACACCAAGTGTAAAATTCTCCACGTTAACAATTGCTTCTAAAACTCAAGTTACTAAGGAGGTGCAAAATGAATTTGGCATCCCAAGGTTTTTGTATCGAATATTGAATGTAAAAGTGGACGGAATGCCCTCTCCATGTATTGACATAATAAAATCACATCTTAATAACGAAAATGATGAAATAAGTCGTATTGCACAGCCTTTAGTAAGTATTGATAGTACATCAAAAAAGAAGATAAGTATAGAAGAAAAAGATATTGAACTGTCTGGAATCGAATTAAGAATTAGACAAGCATTTGACAATCTGGCCTTAAATGATAAAGAAAATGGAAATAAGCTTTTATCTTTAGAAAGAATTGTACTTTTTTCTTGCTTTGCAACAATATTGCATCTATCCTCTAGAATTCTAGATATATCAGATAAATATTGTGAAGATGACAGGATTCCTCTTTTATTTGATGCAGATGGGTCACTACAAGCTATTAAATATGCGAGTCAAGAGACATTACTACTAGCGAGGCTAGGGATTGAGGAGTACTTCGAAAAGGTATTAGAGGTCATATTTAGGGATGAGCAGTATCATATATTAACCAAGGATGAAATATTAAAAAGAATCGATGAAACTCCTTTAGCAGAAAGTAGCAGGAAAAAGAACAAAGCTTCTGAAGATGAAAAGAGAGAAGACTATAAAAATCTTTTTTTAGGGTTTTATGAGCAAAGTCAAAACCCATTTGATGCAATAGTAAAAGCAACTAGATTCCTATTATTCTCAGACGTTTATTCAACAGATCCATCTGGATTCATTTCTTCACTGGGGGGGAAAATAGGACTATTGGCACCAAGAGCAGGAGGCGGAGGTAGAAAGAGGTACTCACCAGATCCAATAATTTTAGAAATTATTATACTAAGCTTGTTAAAAAAAGGAGAAAAGGTTAGGTTAACTGATTTCGGCAAAAGATTATGGATGCAGTTTGGTATTATTATTGGAGCTAATCCAGAAGAAGATATGGAAAGACTAGGAAAATGGAATATAAGCCAAAATATTCCGGGTGATCTAGCAGGCAGCCTAGCTTTAAACGCGGAAAAAATTGCCGATTTATATATTTCAATGGGTTACGGTAAAAGATATGCTGATGGTGTTACAATGCTTAGTATTTCGGGAGGGGTATGATGTCTATACAAAATATAGTTGCTGAGCTATTAGCAAGTTTGGTACTAAAAAGAATCGAAAATGAAGCACATGGAATTATACTAATGGACTTACCAAGTTACTCCTATAAAACATTTTTAGAAACATTATATGCTAAAGTTGAAGAAAAAACTTTCTTGGCTCCGTATGTTTTTTTTGTAGGGTTTACTAGTGATGAGAAAAAGGAACTCAGGGATAGTATAGGTCAAAATTTTAACTATAATATATTCTACTCAGAAGAGGATGCGGAGCAATATAGACATAATAAAGAATTAATGGCTACAAGGATAGTGATTGTAAAAAGGTTAGTGCCTAAACTGTCTTCTTTATTTTGGTTTGAAAGAATAAACGTTCGTGAGCTTTATAATTTATTATGTGACTTAGCACAAGAGGAATTCAAAACAGTAAATCAAAACATAGTAAAGCTGTGGAAGGCAATTAAGCACAACAGTGTAAGAAATATTATTTCTTTAGAAAGACTAGTTGACTACTACCAATATTTAATTCAGGTAAGTGAAGATATTCCTAAGCAATCAGTTTATCAATTTTACAGATTAGGTTTATTAATCGATGAAAACTTATTTGAAAATACGAATCTAGAAAGTATTCGAAGAAAGCTTATTGAAAATCATAAGACTGTACAAAGGCTTAGACAATTAGACAAAGGTGATCAAAAAGCTTTGCAGTCTAGTGAAATAGAGGAAGCAAGGAAAGTTAGGGCTAACATACTTAATTTTTATAAAACAAGGTCAAATGAAAGCTTGAAAGACTTAACATTAAATGAGGTAATAAAGATTCTTACTAAGGTAAACAAGCAAAAGAAGAGCAATAATAAAAAAGACTCCTTACAGGGAGAGAACAATAAAAGTAATTCAAAGAAGAATAAACCAACTTCTCCGGATTCAGTTGGAGTAGATTTAATTATAGAACATGATGAGGATCAAATAAAAAATATTTTAGAAAAGATAGATGAAGAGTATAAGGGGTGGGAAAAAGGTAAAAAAGAAGTAATTTCAATTGAAGGTGAAGACAGTATATCAAAAGTGGAGTTTATCCCTGAGGTTTATAACTTAATTGAAACTTTTGTTGGTGAAAACACTTTTGGAGGTATTATTAAGGCGGAAGAGAAAACACCTCTAGATGTTCTGAATTCTATAAATAAAAATAGTATACAACAATTTGATAGGGCATATGCAGAGCAAATAATTGAAATATTAAGGCAATTTAGAGAGGAGTTTAGTGAAGCTATTATTTTATTAGATTTATTTAATGAATACTTAGCTAAAAGAAATAAGATATCTAGCTATGCTCCTCGTTTATCTGACTCACCAGTATTAAAAGTTGCAGAGTCAGAAGAAACATTTAATAATCTAGTTGATTATATAGAAATTTATACAAAATTTATAAAGGAGCTTAGAAGTTATTATAATAAATTCTCTACTTTTAGTGCTTCTGGAACCAAAGAGTTAATAGCAAGAATTAATTCACTTGATATAGTTTATGTTATTGGAGGAGACAAATACCATGCTGTATTGTCACCTTTAAATCCACTTTACCTTTGGAAATTTGTTGAACTAACAAGGAGATTGAAGGAAACTTCCTCTGATTTGAGTGAAATAGATAAAGAATTATTAGTTAGGGCATCAGATGATATCCCTAACCCTCTAATTACCGTATTTATTAGTAGCTTTATTTCAAACAATAGAGATGAGGTAATACCAGAGGTAGGTAAGCTTGGAAAATTACCAATATATTCTAACGAACAACAGGTTAACCAAATATCTGATGGACTAAGTTCTGTGAAGCGTGCTTTAGATAAATTCATAAATATTTATCCTCATAGCAAGTATGGATTAAGAATAGCATTTATAAATCCACCAGATGTTAAAAGTATCTTAGATATTTTAAAAGATAACATCAATGATAATACCTTAAAGGGAGTACACATTGAATTCTTTAAGACCAGGGAAACCTCACAAAACTGGTCAAATTTGGAACAGGTAGATGAGGGGTTACTAACTCTTTTTGGAGATAACAATAACTATTCGTTAAAGATTCACACGAAAAAGTATGAATATGGTAGTCTTGTTAACAAATTAAAGTCAAAGCAATTTCATTCCATAGTGATTTTTGACCCTAGCAAAAGAACAGTAAGTGAGAAAAAAATTGATTATAGATTGAATCTAAGTATACATCCTTTGTGTATTCCAAAAATCTTTGACTATGACCCGATAACTGATCGTTTAGAAATAATTCCATCATCTGAGGGTAATATATTCTCCGACCACCACGAATTAATTGCTAGATTAAACGATAGACCAAGAGGGTGGTTTAATACTGTAATCTCCGATACGGAGAGTATAAAAGCGTATTTAAAAGAAATGATTAATAAAACTGAATGGCTTATAATCGCTGATCCTAACTTGAAAAACTTTGAAATAACAACGATAGGTTCAGAAAACTGTATATATTATCAATCTGGCTCATATAGAGATGTAGGAGTTTATTCACAGAACTGGTCTAAACTAATAAATGGTATAGATAATATTATCAGAACTATAGGGAATTATGATCCAAAGCCACAATGCTTAGAAATGGTATTAAGAGAAATACAATCTTTAAATGAAAAAGGTATTCTTAATATAGCCTCGCTTTCAACAAACCAAACCTTTGACCAGAATCATAGCAAAGGAGCTTTGGGAACAGCAATCTCATCAATTTGGTATAAGAGAAACAATAATGATTGTATACTAGCTAGTTTAGATACAGATTTAGCCAGAAGATGGTTGAGCGAACGTGAGGAGAATTCAATTTCTGATTTGATAGGTATAAAAAAAATTAGTGAGAATCAAGCAGAAATTGATATTATTGAGGTTAAGACATATAAAGCTTATACTATTGATAATAGTGAGTTTGAAGATGGAACACAGATTAATGAAATAAAAGGAGAGGCAGTTGAACAATTACATTCAGTAAATAAAATAATAAGGGAAATTTTCTTTGAACAAGATAAACTTACGAGTGTTTCTAGGAGAGAACTACTAAGATTTCAAGTATTTAAGGTTCTGCATAATATGGGATTGAAAAAATCTCAAAAAAGAGCATGGACAACTTTCTTAAATGATCTTTTTGCAGGTAATATACAGATTAAAATTAACTTAAACATTTTTCATGTATGCTTTAATGTACAAGGTGAAACCGACAAAAAAGGGATAAAATGTGTCTCTGAGCATGACATAGCTCTTTTTGAGATAAAAGATGATGTAATTAATGGGATTCTAGCTAAATGCAGCAATTGTGAAGAAGTTAATAGTAATACCAATTCTGAAGAAAATAAAATAATCATTGGAAATAAACAAAAAAATATTAATGAAGATCCATTACAAATTTCAAGGCTCCGTACTGATGAAGTAAAAAATGACCTTTCTGAAGATATTCAAAATGAAAAAGAAGACGTTATAAAACAAGAACAACATCAACAGTCTGATCAGAACAGTGAGTACATTCAGCATCAGCTAGCAAAGAAATTAACATTCAATAGTAAAGAAAGTAAAGAAGATAATGTACACGCTAATGAAGCTAACTCAGTAAATGGTGAAAATACAATTGATAAAGAGTTGATGAGTTTTATAGAAAAAACAGCTAATGCATTATATAGAGCAATGAAAGATTATTCAATTGATGTTTTAGAGGTTGATCCATCAAAAGCATTAATAGCTTCTAGATTTGTTCGTTTTAGGGTTAGACTAAGACCTGGAGAGACTTTACAAAAGCTACTAAGGGTAAGATCAGATATTGCTCGTGAGATTGAGGCTACATCTGAGATATTGATTGATAACGAAAGAGGTACTAACTTTATTTACGTAGATGTACCAAGAGAAAAAACAGATACAGTCAGCCTACTTGACTATTTAAATTTACTACCTAATAATGCAGCGGTTGGGAATTTAAATGTAATTTTAGGACAAGATCCTAGTGGTGAGATAGAAATTATGAATATTGCTAAAGCACCACACTTACTTACTGCGGGATCCACTGGTTCTGGAAAAACAATATTTCTATATAGTATTATAGTGAGTCTAATATCTCAGTATAATGAGGATGAGTTAGAACTGGTGATAATAGACCCTAAACAAACCGATTTTATTTATTTTGAGGGGCTACCACACTTGAGAAACAATGAGGTTATAATCGAAGCCGAAGATGCAGTTCAAGTTCTTAATGACCTAGTTGAAAACGAACTACAAAGAAGAACAAATTTACTAAGACAATCAAGGAATAGAGATATTTTTACTTATAATGCAAATAATCCAGAAAACCCTTTAAAGCCTATTTTAGTAATAATAGATGAGTATGCGGATTTAGTTCAAGTGGCAGATTTAGAAGGAAGTAAAGCTGATTTTGAAAGAAACATGATTAGGTTAGCACAAAGATCAAGAAACGTTGGAATTCATCTTGTAATTGCAACTCAAAGACCTAGTGCAGATATTGTAACATCTCGACTTAAAGCCAATATTCCTACGCGTGTATCCTTTAGCTTACCTGCAAATCAAGATTCTAGAACAATATTGGACGCTCCGGGAGCTGAGGACTTGCTTGGAAAAGGGGATATGCTGTATTCAGTCAATGGAGAATTAAGAAGACTTCAAGGATTATTTATTAGTGAGGACGAGTTAGAGGAGTTCCTGTCAGAGAAATATGGTTTATAGTAAAACGTTTTGCAAAAATATAATGAATGCATAAATGAATACAAGAAGTCCACCCTACTGGAAGTTATATACAGATAACAACCATACACTTCTATGGGGTGGACACTATCATGATTTCTAATTTCGTGACAGAAAATGCTTTTTACAGTAAAAATGATCATCTTTTACAGGCTTTATTTTAGTGTATCGATCACCTTTCTTTACCAAAAGTACACTATGTGATCGATCGCTCTCCTTTTCCAAAACAATCGTTTTTAAAATGCTTATTTTCAAAAACTTATTTTTCTATTTCGTATTATGTGAGTTAGTTCAACTACTAAACTGATTTAGCTATTTCCGTTGTGTTTGCAGATTAAAGGGATCTCCGTATCTTTTTACAAATTCATCTGCAAATGTGCGGTTTCAAGAAAAAGTATTTTCTGCTTTCAACATCCAACTTCTTAGGGATTTAGGTATACAGCGCTCGAAAGTAATGATGATCGACAGCAACATTCTCCGAAGTTTTTTTATGATTTTCTCAAGGTATGTGGATAAAATCTACTAGATACGTAAGCGTCAAATCTTGCACACCTTCTTGATGTGCTAATTTCATGAGATAATCTCCTCAAGATGAAATTGAAGGAGGTTTTTTTATGCCTAAGAATCCTGAATTACGAAAGGTTTGGGAACAACGAATCGCTGACTATCGTAAAAGCGGTCAAACGTAAGCGTCAAATCTTGCACACCTTCTTGATGTGCTAATTTCATGAGATAATCT
>ERZ1673773.24-NODE-24-length-57738-cov-33.674393_pt1 | contig 57738 bp, 51 predicted proteins | sample MGYA00580187_ERZ1673773 | MGnify/ENA primary metagenome ERZ1673773 (study PRJEB41219, sample SAMN04549596) | soil metagenome | isolation source: soil | place: USA: Texas, Big Bend National Park | collected 2009-03-17 ... | reverse complement strand
CTATACCTAATTATATCAAGCAATGCTTAAATATTTCTGTGTGCGAAAGTTGAGTAAATAATAGAATCTTCATGAATTTTTCGCAAATAAAATTTTCAATAGTTTCCCCTTTCAAATGCCGTGAGAAATTTTTTACTTCATTATGGCATCTTGAAAGGACGTAGAACAGGCGGATGTTTTTTTGCTATTACTTCGACTCTGAAGCGGAAAAAGGGAATCCCCTTGTTTTTATTTATAGTGATCCCGCCAGTGCTGCCTGAGAAAGCGTATCACCATTGCTCCCGGGGCGCAGGCAATATTTTATGATCTGCCATTCCGTCATTACCAAATATCTGAGAGAGGCGCAATCGCAGCAACGACTTGGATGTCCTTCTGACAATTATGGACGAATCCAGTCAGTATTCGGAGCGTGATGTATGCGACCAATGTAATCGAACAGACGATCAAGGAGATTCGGAAACGTTTGAAGTCGATGTACAGTTTGAACTCAAAAGCTGAGGAAAACAATTCAGGATTTTAATGAGAAATAGCGGAGAGAAAGCTTCAAGAATTTGCCGAGGCTCATGAAGGGATAGCCGTCATCCGCCAGCTGTTTTCTAGTAAAAATTGTAAACATATACAAAAGCCAGTATAGAAAAATGAGCTGTTTTTCTATACTGGCTTCATCTTATTAGGACTTATCGAACCGTCCCTATATTAACTAAATAATGTAAAAAGGGGCATATAAGGAACACCGCTTTTCCACACATAAGAGTAAATATTTAGTCTTATGTTTTGAGACAATCTCCTTCTTTCAGCTGAATAACATTTTAGTGATACCTTATCGAATGGGTAATGTAAACATAATTATTACCCCCGTTGCCGTTGCAAAATACTGCTCTAAAAACCTGATACACACTAACACATTTTCAATTTGTAATGGCTATCTCATAGTTACCTTCTGCGTGAGAACGTTATTGCCCGAACCTAAGCGCAAACGGATATAGGCTTCATACGCCGAAACATTTGGATTAATGCGCATCATGATCGTTTTCTTTGCTTTTCCATTTTCATCTGCTGTCAGTTTGCCGATATTGAAATAACCGTAAGTGATTGGCCATGTTCCATTCTCAAATTGGATTTGCGAAATGCTTTGCCCGCCTGACAAATATATTTGAATTTGTCCATTTGATACTGCTTGGCCAGGTGTTAAACCACTCATCACCACTTCTACCGGAAATGGTATACCTCCGAGCGGAATGAATTTCGGTGTTAACAATTGATATTTTTCTTCACCGCCAGGCGGCGTCTCAACAATTGACTGACCGATATTGACTGTTTTGGTGAAGACGTTGTTTCCAGCCCCTATTCGAAGGCGAATATATCCTGTTGTTCCGTCTTGTACCGTTGGGTTAAGTCTCATTGTCAGTACTTTTTCCGCCACACCATGCTGATTAGCTTGAATGCTCCCAACACTTTGATAACCGTAAGTGGTAGGCCATGTTCCATTCGGAAGCCGAACTTGCGAAATTGATGTACCACCTTCTAAATATACTTGAATTTCCCCATTTTCAATGACTTGTCCCGGTTTCATATCTGTTAATTTGAGTGTTACTTGAAAAGGTTCTCCGCCAGTTGGCAAATATTCAGGGGTTTCAATGTTATATTTAATATCTTTTGGAGGATCCATTTCCGAGCCAAATGAACCGTCAGCAAATGTCGATTGATCATACCAAAGATAACCTTCATTCGGTGAACGCCAAGGCTCCGGCTTCAGCTCCTCAGAATGCTCTGGGGTCTCCATTTCTAATATTGGTGAAGGCTGATCAAGCGGTATATCAAGTTCAGAGAAGGTCAGATAACTTTCTTTATGAGACAGCCATTCGACAATTTTCATTAGCAATTGGCCATTATCTTTTTCAGTAAATCCGTCGTACGTTCTCTTGACTCCTCCGTGTTCTTCATTTCTATATTTAGGGGTGCTGTCTTCCACCACAGAAGAGTCGCCGATGAAAGCGGCCTTTCCTCTTTCCTTTTTTCCTATCGCTACAAAGGGCCCTTCATGAATTCCGCCGCCAAAATAAACCCCTTCGTCAACTGCATTGCTCCATTTGTTTTCTTCTACAGTAAGCCCATCAGGCAAATAAACAATCCCTTTAGCAATTTCAGGATTCATAATAGCCAGTGTAGAACCAGCATGAATCGAAATTTCATCAATGCCACTCGTTATACCAAAGGATTCATCAGATGGTATAATCACATTTGCTGTTGTGTTATCTATCGAGTTAAAACGAAATCTTACACCAAATTCTTCACTTAGCCAATCGGTGCTTTCAACACCAGCCATTGCAGCTTGTTCACCTTGATCCATTCCTTTTGTTGGATTATCAAAAGCCCCTCTGCGCCAACCATTCATAATTTCATTTGAATCCCAACGGTTAAAATTTCGGTCGGCATTATAGTGGTCGGCAATAAAAAATACGCCTCCCCCTTGTTCTGCAAACTCGGCAATAGCATCTTGTTCAGACTTCTTAAAAGGAATTTGTGCCTCTGGAATAATAAAAACATCGTAACCTTCTAAATCCTCCAGAGTAAGTGGATCTAAACTCCGATGCTCCTTCACTGTATATCCCGCTTCAAGCAATGCATTGGCAAAATCGGAAAATGCACCATCAATCACCCAATCGGACTGTCCTGCTGTTTGCCCATGGCTGTTATCAAACAAAACTTTCTTGCCGTTCGGATCGCTAGGAACTAAGATTGGGGCCGGATCATTCGGACCTTCTGCACTTACAGTTACGTTTTCAAAAGCAAAAATAAAAAACGCCAATACTGCCACAAGGCCCTGCAACAGCATCTTTCTCATAATTACTCTACCTCCATAATTTATTAACTCAACAAGGCAAAAGCCTTTTATTGAGTTCAGCCGCTATTGCTGAAGCTTTCGATATACATTGCTGCCTTATGAGCATCTGCTAAACCACCTTCTTGCGCAAATAGCCGGAAATGATATCGACGATCGTAACCATGGCAATGATTCCTAATAAAATAATACCGACACGACTCCAGTCGCGAGACTGCATGGCAAATATAAGCGGTGTACCGATTCCGCCTGCACCGATGATTCCTAAAATGCTTGCGGAACGGAGGTTAATTTCAAAACGATATAAGGTGTAAGAGATAAACCCAGGAATGATTTGTGGAACAACGGCAAACCACAGCGTTTGCAAGCCGCTTGCTCCTGTTGCTTTCAAAGCTTCAATTGGTCCGAAATCAATATTTTCCACTTCTTCTGAAAACAATTTGCCAAGCATCCCGATGGAATGGAGTCCGAGCGCCAACACACCGGCAAAAGAGCCAGGGCCTACTACTTTAATAAATAACAACGCCATCACTAGTTCCGGAAATGTCCGGATAAAGCTTAAAATAAATTTTCCTGTTCCTGCCGCAATCTTCCCTTTCGTCATATTGTTAGCAGCCCAAAAAGCAAACGGTATACATAGAAAAGCTGAAATAAATGTGCCTAATATGGCAATCGCTAATGTATCTAATAGCCCTCGGAGCAGATCTTCGCCTTCGGGCAAGTAAACATATCCCCAATCAGGAGAAAGAATGCCGGATAAAATCGCTTTTGTAATTTGGCCGGCCGTTTCTTTAAATCCTTCTATTGGAATACCGGATAATGCCCATATATAAATAACAGCCAACAACACATATATACTCCAAAGCATGAACCGGTTCTTTTTTGGTTTAACTAGTCTTGCAACACTCTTCATAATAGTTTCTCCCGCAATTTAGTACTAATATAGTCGATCAACAAAACAACCATTAATGTAAAAATAATGATTGTACTCACTTTGTCGTATTCAAGAAAACCTAATGTTTTATCATAATATTCTCCGATTCCTCCTGCTCCCACTAGTCCTAATATAGCTGCAGCCCTTATATTAATTTCAAAGGTGTAAAGAACGAAAGAGACAAAGTAAGGGGACACTTGCGGAACGACAGAGTAGACGATCCATTGAATTTTATTGGCGCCAACTGCCGTCATCGCCTCCAATGGGCCTTTATCAATACTTTCCATCGCTTCATAAGTTAATTTCGCAATAATGCCCATTGAGAAAACAGCTAATGCAAATATTCCTGGTAATGGCCCCAATCCGAAAATCGCAACAAATATAGCGGCTAAAAGAAGTTCAGGAATGGTACGAATTAAATTTAAAATAAATCTGAACGGGTAATAAATCCAATTGCTGGCAGCGATGTTGCTTGCGCATAACAAAGCAAATGGGACCGCAAGCAAAGCTCCCATTGTTGTCCCAATAACCGCCATGCGGAATGTGTCAAGCATTGCCGGAACAATATCATCAAAATATGACCAGCTGGGAGGATACATTTGTACAAGCAAATCAAACATATTTGGAAACCCTTCAACAAAATCGATGAAAGAACTTTCCGTTTGATAGGCGCTCCAGCCGATCAGCAGCACAATCAACACTGCTGTCAAGTAATGCTTTATTTTAGTAGGTGCTTTAGGAATTTCTTGTTTAGTTAATCGATTCATATTTAAACTCTCTATCCGCTTCATTTGTTCCCACCTCAAAAGGCTTTCCATATATTTCAGAAAACCGTTTATCTGTCGCTTCCCTAGCAGATCCGTCAAACACAATTTGTCCTGCTTTCAGGCCGATGATCCTTGTGGCATATTGTCTAGCTAAATCGACCGAGTGCAGGTTGACAACAAGCGTTATTCCTAACTCTTGATTGATCTTTTTTAAATCATCCATTACTTGTTTTGTTGTCAAAGGATCTAAAGATGCTACAGGCTCATCCGCTAAAATGATTTTAGCTTTTTGCGCCAAAGCTCTAGCAATCGACACTCTTTGCTGCTGTCCTCCTGAAAGCTGATCCGATCTGGTGTACGCTTTTTCAAGAATATTCATTCGTTCCAGAGCATTCATGGCCAAATCCACATCTTCTTTTGGAAACCATCCCAAAACGGTTCGGAGAGTAGAATGGTAGCCAACTCTTCCAGATAAAACATTTCGTAAAACAGTCGACCTTTTCACTAAATTAAAATTTTGGAAGATCATCCCAATGTCGCGACGGATGCGGCGGAGTTCCTTCCCCTTTGCTTTCGTGATGGATTTCCCGTCTATTGTTATTTCTCCGGAACTAATTTCATGCAATCTATTAATAGAACGTAGCAACGTTGATTTGCCAGCGCCAGATAAACCGACAATCACAACAAATTCCCCTTTTTCAATTTTCAAATCAATATTTTCCAATCCTACTACACCATTAGGATAAATTTTTGTAACACGATGAAATTCTATCACTCTGCATACCAACCTTTTTTAAATATTTATCTAAACATCCCGATGTTGCTTTATCTATTCATAGAGGATTAGCCAGTACGAACGATTCGCCTGGCTATATTTTATGAAAATACATTATTCAGTTTTCACTTTTTCAGCATACTCCCTGACGATATCGAAGTTACTGTCTTTCGATTCTATGTAGCCTTCATGCGTGTAAATGTCTTTTATAATCGCATGCCCTTCTTCGTCTTTTCCAATATCAATGAAAGCTTGCTTGATTTTTTCAACCCATTCTGAATTCATGTCGGAACGGACGGAAATCGTATCGTTCGGAATCGGTTCTGTAAACTCAATGACTTTCGTATCTTCGAAAACAGTTGGGTAATCTCCTGCTACGGTATTGCGGGCATCTTGGAAAACAACCGCACAATCGACATCACCGTTCAAAACAGAAATAATTGCTTGGTCGTGCCCTTTTACTGTTATTCCTTGTACATCTTTTAATGGATCAATCCCATTATCCATCAGCGTTGCGGCCGGCCAAACATAACCTGCAGATGAAGTGACATCTTGAAAAGCGATTTTCTTTCCTTTTAAATCTTTCACACTAGTAATACCAGAATCTTTTTTCACTACGAAAATTGATTTGTAATTGTCTACTAGTTCATCTGTTGGCTGCCCGGTCTCATCATCCACTCCGTAACGTTGCGCTTGAAGAATTACTTCAGCAGCTCCTCTTTCTTTCGCCAGCACATAAGCATTTGGCGGCAAAAATCCTACATCTACTTTTTTGGATTCCATTGCTTCAACAATGGTATTATAGTTCGTTGAAACACTTACCTCTACAGGTATACCCAAACGATCTCCCAATAACTTTTCAAGCGGCTTTGCTTTGGCCTCCAATGTATCTGCATTTTGAGAAGGTACAAATTGTACAGAAAGGGTTTCCGGAATATATCCATCTGATTCTTTGCTGCTATTAGTTTGTTGGGAATTGCTGGATTCCCCGCATCCGCTGATGACCACCGCTGTTAAAGCTAGTATTGTTCCAAAAGCTACTAATTTTTTAAACATATTAATTTCCCCCATATCTTTTTGAAAATCTAATTTCCATTTTAACACCAAATTTTTAATTATTTGTAAATTTTGTTACAAAATATCACGAATATTTTGTTAACTTTGTAAATTATTTCTTTCCATTCAATTATCTATTTTATTTTTACAACGATTTGTTATGATGAAAAAAAAGAAGGAGGAAAATAATGGAGAAGGAAACTACGATTCATCTGCTTGTAACCAGCGATCTTCACGGCTACATTTACCCGACCAATTACAGAGACAAAGAAGAACAAAATTTCGGACTGGCTAAAATAGCCACGATTATAAAAGAAAAAAGAAAAAAAGGCAATGTACTTTTACTTGATAATGGAGACTTGATTCAAGGAAGCCCGTTGACTTATTACCATGCAAAAAACAGACCCGACAGTGAAAATCCGATGATTCAAGTTATGAATGATCTCCAATATGATGCATGCGTATTGGGAAATCATGAATTTAATTATGGACGAAGTTATTTACAAAAGGCGATTGATCAATCAGCTTTTCCTTGGCTGTCCGCTAATATCTTGAAGCAAACAACAGGAGAGCCCGCTTTTGGAACACCTTATCTCGTCAAGGTATTGGACGGAGTCAAAATTGCTGCACTTGGTATAACCACTCATTTCATCCCTAATTGGGAAGAGCCGCGAAATATTGAGGGACTTGTTTTCAAAGATGCATTGCAAACGGCTAAATTATGGGTGAGCGATATTCGCCAAAAAGAAAAACCAGATGTGATGATCGTCTCATATCATGGGGGATTTGAAAGAGATCTACAAACTGGAGAGCCTATAGAACAGCTGACAGGAGAAAACCAAGCATACCAAATGTGCCAAGAACTAGAGGGTGTTGATATTTTAATCACAGGCCATCAGCACCGCCCACTCGCAGATAAACTAAACGGCATCACAATCATTCAGCCAAGCCATCTGGGGCAATTTTTGGGTGAAGTGACGATGAAAGTTAGACAGAAGGTAAATGGAAACAGCCCCGCAATCGTTAGTCATTCCAACTTAATCAAAATTGATGAAAAAATGGAAGCGAATCAAGATGTTTTGGCATTGATATCCGATATTGAACAAGAAACGCAAAAATGGCTGGATCAGCCGATCGGAACCGTTATTGGTGACATGACCGTATCTGATCCATTGAAGAACCGATTACAAGACAATCCTTTTATAGAATTTATCAATAAGGTGCAAATGGAAACAGCCAAAGTTGATATTTCTGCCACTGCCTTATTCAATAATGACTTGCCTGGATTCAAACAACATGTTACAATGCGCGATATTGTTTCCAATTATATTTATCCGAACACATTAACTGTCATCCGCATCAGCGGCCAAGATATTAAAGATGCTTTAGAGCAAAGCGCCAAGTATTTTACGGTTCAAAACGGAACAATCTCTGTCAATCCCGCTTTCTTATATCCTAAACCGCAGCATTACAATTATGATATGTGGGAAGGAATTGAATACGAATTAAAAATCTCTAATCCAGTTGGCCAACGAGTTGTGAAGCTAAATTATCACGGCAGCCCATTGGAGCTTGACAAAGAATATGATGTCGTCATGAACAGCTACCGCGCTGGTGGAACAGGCAATTTTGATATGTTTAAAGAAAAACCGATCGTTAAAAATATCCCCATCGACATGACCGAACTCATTGCCAACTACATATTAGAGCACAAAACTATCATCGCAGCTTGCAATCATAATTGGAGGGTAGTTTTATAGTAGTAAAAGCATTTTCCGATTTGCCCGCTTTTTATTTAAAACAAATGCCACTAATAGGTATCAAAGTATACTTGTCCAAATATCACAAATGCTTACAGCAACAAAAAGTCATTAATAACAAATTTGATATCAACGATGATTATATAAAAATGATTTTTTCGTTATGAAAATGTGAAGCGTTTTATTCGCACACATCAAAAAAGAAGATTTAGGATTTTCCTAATCTTCTTTTTGCATGAAAGTATATTTCACCATTCCCCTGAACAGGACATGGATTATTTAAGCAGCTGTCTTAACTCTTCGGTCATTTGTTCAACCAATTCAGGTCTGCCATGAAACTGAGCTGGAGTATTTTGAAAAAGTTGAATACGCCAAATTCCTTCCGTTTTCACTGCAACAAGTGTATGATGAGTGTTCACATCAGGATTTAAATCGGACTGGCCGTGAGGAACCATACCGGCAATCGCTCGTAAAATAGCGATATCAGGAGCTAGAAACCGGACATTTTTCACTTTGCTGACAAATTTAGCTGTCTGGTGGTGTTCAAAGACGGACTGGAGATGTGCGAATATTTCATCGTGTCCAATCGACTGACTGCCATCGAAACCAATGCTTTCGCCATCCTTAGTAAACAGATCCGTCATTCCGCTAGCAGTTCGATTGTTCCACGCATTGATTAGTTGCTGGTACAGCTCTTGAACTTCATTTATTTGAGAATTTTCCATCGTTTATCACTCCGAAATGTAATTCTTTGTTCTATGATAGCCAATCAACTGAAAAATTTTTTTTATAAAATGTTGCCGATTTAATATTTACGTGCAGTTTTTTCTTTTGAAACCTCTGCTTTGAAACGCTGAGACGAATGATCAAAAGCATTTTTTATAGAAGCTTGACAGCGTATAATACTTCAAAATGAAAATTTTCTTCTTTTTTCACTTCAAACGGCATTTATTTGATGTGCAATCACTTTAAAAGGGCATTATTTTTCCTTCTGTTATTGTAAGAATATGTTTGTTCTTCAATTAATCTGTTGGAAATGAATGCCTGAGACAGTCTGCAAATACCTTCCGATCCTCTAAAGCCACTACATAATCAGCAAACAATCATTCTTTCAATCATATTGCCATTTATTTACTGGGAGTGTTGCTACTGACGGCTCTTTTTTTCTATTTCCATACTGCTGCATATTTTTTTGATATTTCGGATCTTCTTCCTTTTCAATTAAATCGAAGGCAAGCTGCTTGATCGCTTCATCCTGCACTTTATCATACAAGTTTCGCAGCCCTTGAATAATATCGAACCGAATAAGTGTCGCATGTTTTTCGTCAACACAGTTGTCAAACCGAGCTGCCAAATGACGGATAACCATCTCTTTTTGCTTTTCCCCAGCTAAACCAATCCTCCAAATAGCCTGCAAACTATGTCTGGCAGTTACAAACTTTTTATCATAGGTTACTTCCCAAACTTGAGGAAAATCCTCCAACATTCGCTGTTCGGGATCGCTGATCGCTAAGCGGCTTAAAAACTGAGCAGCACGCGAGCGCTTATGAGGGTCTTTACTTGTCAGCTCTTCCTTCAGCTGATCCCATACTTCATACGCCCAATCGACTTCTTCTTCAGTGATCTTCATAATGCTGCTGTACGCTTCGTACTGCGCATTTTTATCACTTGACTGCAATTCCGCAAAATAATGCTTCGTTCGTTCATCCACTATTTATCGCCCCAGTCATGCCTTATTATGTTTGATTTTACCTTAGGCAAAAGTGAATAGGCAATGGCTGCAATATGTAAATACCGAACGATCATATCGGAGGTACAGATCCAAAAAGCCGAAGTTTGATATGGAAACTGGCTCATATTCCATGTGAAAGCAAGTTTAAAATATTAGCAGAGAGCGAGCATGAAAAAAAGCCGCTGTATCACCAATAATTGGCGTTCAAGCAGCTTTTTTCAATTACTTATTTAAACGGATTTTTCCATTCCATTAGAACAGCATAGTTACGGGATTCCTCATCCTCCAAATAATTAGCCACAATTCCAAGAGGCGTCCGTCCGCAACGGAGGAGAAATGAAATAACCGGGTCTTTTAAATCTCCGCTGACGACAGCATCGACATATTGTTCAGCTGACATCTCATCCGCATATTTATAATATCCCGGCATTCTGCCGCCGCCGAGCAAGCGATCCAATCCTTTATGGACAACTACTTCGTACATTGATTGCATAAGCCATTTTCCTAAATCCAGCTTTCTGTGGGACGGACGGATGCAAATATCCACAACATATAAAGTGTTGCCATTCGGATCATGGTTACGGATATAGCCGTTGTCCGTTATCTCTTCCCAAGTATGATCAGGATGGGCGGGATCAAAATTCACGATTAAAGATGTCATCGATCCTGCTAACGTTCCTTCTACCTCAACACATAAAGCGCCTTCCTGAAACAATGTCACGTGATTCGTTAATTGCTCTTTATTCCACCAAAGTTCTGATGGAAAAGGCGGCGGAAAGCTTTCCTTTTGAATTTCAATTAATTCATCAAAATCTGCTTCATTATAATTCCTTATCACCACTTCGACATTGCGGCCTTGATTATTCAGATAAAATCTCTTTCTGTAACGGCTCATCTCCATTCCCCTTTCGTCCATGAACACTTAAATCAGGATACAAATCAAAGCGGCGGTCTCTCCAAGTGGTGACAGATCCGTTTTCTCTCACTTTGTATAAGAGAGATAAATCAAGATCCGCCGTAATAATCATATCGTGGTTTATTTCCCCCTCCATCAAGATCCCGTTTTTCGGAAATGGGATGTCGTTCGGAGTAATGACCGCTGCCTGGCCAAAATTTGCCCTCATAAAATCAACGGTAGGAAGCGAACCTACTGTCCCTGTTGTCACCACATAGATTTGATTTTCAATCGTTCTGGCGTGGCTTGTATACCGCACTCGTTGAAATCCGTGGCGGTCATCTGTACAAGACGGACAGAACACAACGTCAGCTCCCATTCCTCGTACAATTCGAACGATTTCTGGAAATTCGATATCATAACAAGTCAACATGGCAATTTTTCCTTTTTCGGTCTCAAATATTTGAACCGTTTCTCCGGGAGTCAAATGCCATTCTTTCACTTCCGTCGGCGTCAAGTGAAGCTTCGCTTGTTCAGCTATCCGGCCATCGGGATAAAATAAATGGGCTGTATTATACAATCGTCCCTCTTTTTCGATAATATGAGTGCCTCCAATAATATGCATGCCCGTTTCTTTAGCAAGCGATGTAAATAGTGAATAATATCGGTCCGTATAATGAGGTAAATTTTGAATCGTCTGCTTTTGATTCGGAATGGACAGCAATTGAGTCGTAAAAAATTCAGGAAAAAGAACAAAATCAGCATCAAACTCTTCTGCGGTTTTCACATAATGCGTTACTTGGTTTGCAAAATCTTCAAAACTCCCGATGGAATGAAGATGATATTGAACAGCAGATACACGTATTTTCATGTAGCCTCTTTCCCTTCATCATAATCTGTTCCCCGCTTATTACTGAACAAAGTATAACATAAAACCAGTTTATTTTAATTTAATTTGATTTTGTGTAAAGCATTTTGCTGGAACAAAAGAGAATACTTGAACTATTTATTTAGAAGTGAAATAATTCACTCAAAATTAACAGACAAAACGAAAACAAGCCGTTTGACTGCCGGTGATTTGGCGTTCAAGCGGCTTGTTTTATTCCATTTTTAAATGCTTTGCTCGTATTTGGCAATAAGTTCTTCGTTTTTTCCGACTAAACCGAGTTTAAATGCTTTTTGAATAATTTTTGCTACTTCAGCATTGAAAAATGGATCTCCACCATACCTCATCTTATCATCCAAAATTTTATTATGGAAATGAGACGTTTCTCTGGCTAAATCTTCATTTACAATTTTCCCTTCCTTTATTGCGTCCATAAATTCATAAAAATCCATTTTGCTGTTGTATTCTTCTCTTGTCTCGTTGCCATAAGGGCTGCCTGTTTCCAAATGTTTTTTGAACGGAGCTACAAGCGTCAATTGCGTATAAGCAGCAAAATATTGAGTTTCAGTAATATTCATATAAGATCACTCCCTAACAATTGTAAAATTTATGTGATCATAAAGTGTTTTATTTGAAAAATAATCTAACGCTGAAATGCTGATCGATTCTGTAGTCAATAGCCTCATAGGTATTTCATAATATTTGATCCACCCATACACAATTTTGTCAGATCCTGATAAAGGTTCATCCGCTAAAGGTTTACGAGTTTGAGAAGTAATATCCCTTCCACCATTATATATTCTAAGAAAGCCTGGATGCTCAGTACCTTCAACATAAATGGCAATTCTTATGTTTCTCCCTTTTAAAGGAGTGATTGCCGACAATTGATTTGGTGAAATGATTTCCCATTCATTATCTTTCCATCCGACGTAATACCAATTATCTGTAAATCCGTTAATGGTGGTGCGGATGCAGCTGAAGTTTTTGCAGGAAAGAATGCAAATACGAACGAAAATGATAGAACAGCCAGCGTAAAAATAACTCCGACAATTTTTTTCATAATAACCTCCTCCATATTTTATAAAATTTCCATTTTTCATATCGGTATAAACTGGAATATTTTTAATATAAAAACAAAATTTAACAAGAAGTATTCTGACCTCACATCCGCCTTTAATAAACCTTTAAAACTCTTAAACGAGTTGAAAAACGGCTCATCGCAACATTAAACCGTTTCAATTACCTTGTAAAATCAATTATAATAAGGGCAAAGATCATTTTTTTCCCTCGGGAACAGCAATCTTCAGAAAGCCGGAAAATGATTTATACAATCAATTATAGAAAAATCGCAAAAAAACACCGCTATCCGCTCAATCATGCACAATTTAGGACAGCGGGAAAAAGTCTAACAAACATAAGTGAAAAAAGTGTGGTGAAAGCATTGTTTAAAATTTTGCTGATTGAGGATGACACCACCCTGTTTCATGAAATAAAAGAACGGTTATTACAATGGTCTTATGATGTATACGGCATTACTGACTTCGGAAAAGTGATTGAAGAATTTACAGCCATCAAGCCTGATTTGGTCATCATTGATATTCAGCTGCCAAAGTTTGATGGATTTCATTGGTGCCGAATGATCCGCTCCCATTCCAACGTTCCGATTATTTTTTTATCATCGCGGGATCACCCGACCGATATGGTGATGTCAATGCAGCTTGGAGCGGATGATTTTATACAAAAACCGTTTCATTTCGAGGTGCTTATCGCAAAAATACAAGCAATTCTCCGCCGAGTATACAACTATAATACAGAACGAATGAAGCTGAAGGCATGGTGCGGGGCGACGGTCGATTATGAGAACAATACAGTCACAAATGATAAAGGAACAATTGAACTAACTAAAAATGAACTATTGATATTAAAGCATTTGCTTGAGAAGAAAAACAAAATCGTCAGCCGGACAGAATTAATCAAAAGCCTGTGGGAGGATGAGCGCTTTGTCAGCGATAATACATTAACGGTCAATGTCAATCGTTTGCGAAAAAAATTGGATGAGCTCGGGTTGGGACGCTTTATTGAAACGAAAGTCGGCCAAGGCTACATGGCAAAGGAAGAGGCAGCCGTATATGATTAAAAAATATATTATTGAAAGAAAGAGCTGGATCCTTCTCTTTTTATTCATGCAGCTGTTTATCCTTTTTATTTCTTATCTTGATTCAACCATTTCATTAAAGTCCGTTCTCTATATTGTCTTTTTATTGATGATTATTTTTTTCATTTTTGTCATCATCCGCTACAATAAAGAAACAAAGTTTTATAAAAGCTTGGAAGGATGGGAAAACAGCCTTGATTTAACAAGTATAGCGAATGCTGAAAGCCCTTTTGAAAAAATGATTGAACAGCGGATAATAAACCAAACGAAGCTTTTGAAACAAGAGGCTTCGCAAAATCGAATTGCGCTCGAGCAGGAAAAAGATGAATTGCTGTCATGGATTCATGAAGTTAAAACACCGCTGACAGCGATGCATTTAATCATTCAACGATTAGATGATGAAGTTATCAAAGCACAATTGACATATGAATGGCTGCGCATTCATCTGCTGCTTGACCAGCAGCTTCATCAAAAACGGATTCCTTTCATGGAAAATGATTTATATATTGAAAATGTTGCACTGGGACCACTCATTTTCAAAGAGATAAAAGCTTTGCAATCATGGTGTATGCAAAAAGGAATTGGGTTTGAGGTCGAGCTAGAGGCTGCCGAAGTGCTAAGCGATGCGAAATGGCTCGCCTTTATCATGAGACAGCTGTTAACAAATGCGGTAAAATACAGCGATTCATCCGATATCATCATTCAAAGCTATCGGCAAAATGATCAGACAATGATCAAAGTGAAGGATTTTGGCCGTGGCATTGACCCGAAGGATCTGCCGCGTATTTTTGACAAGGGCTTCACATCCACGACCGCACATCAGGACAATGCCTCAACAGGCATGGGATTATACTTGGCGAAAAAAGCCGCCGAAACATTGCTGATAGATATTAAAGTAGAGTCAAAGCTTGGAGAAGGAACGACTGTTACCTTAACCTTTCCAAAGAAAAATGAATTTGTCCGCATTACAAGCATGTGACAATTTTGTCACATGCTTTTTCATTTTGTTCGCTGAATCGAAGGAAAAATACAAGAAGGACGATTATGATAAAAATATCAAGGAGGGACGCGATATGTATATTTTAGAGGCAACAAAAATTTACAAAAGCTATGGAAACAAATTTAATAAACAAGAAGTGTTAAAGGGATTGGACATTCGTGTCGAAAAGGGAGAATTCGTCAGCATCATGGGGGCATCCGGCTCAGGGAAAACGACATTGCTCAATGTTCTATCCTCTATTGATCAAGTCAGCCAAGGAACGATCAAAATAGAAGGAAAAGACATTGTAAGCATGAAAGAAAAACAACTGGCTGAATTCCGCAAAAGACATTTAGGATTCATCTTTCAAGAATACAATTTGCTCGATACACTAACAGTGAAAGAAAACGTCCTGCTGCCTTTATCCATTACAAAAACAGCAAAAAAAGACGCGGAGCAAAAATTTAATGAACTAGCGACAGAACTAGGAATTTATGAGATCAAAGACAAATATCCGAATGAAATTTCCGGCGGCCAAAAACAGCGCACTTCAGCAGCAAGGGCATTTATTCATGAGCCGAGCATTATTTTTGCCGACGAACCAACAGGCGCCCTTGATTCAAAGTCGGCATCTGATCTATTAAACAAGCTGCAAAAATTAAATCAAAAACGAAAAGCCACCATTGTTATGGTCACCCACGATCCGGTTGCAGCAAGCTTCTCAAGCAGGGTCATTTTTATAAAAGACGGACAAATTTATACCCAATTAATAAAAGGGGAAGAAACAAGACAAACGTTCTTTCAGCATATTATGAAAACCCAAGGGGTATTAGGCGGGGTGCAAAATGAGCATTAATCAGCTGATTTTCCGTAATTTGAAAAAAAATCTGAAAAACTACTATTTATATGTATTTGCCTTAATGTTTACAGTAGCCCTTTATTTCGCGTTTGTCACATTGCAATATGATCCGTCAATGGATGCAACAAAAGGCTCGATTAAAGGGGCTGCTGCCATTCGAACTGCATCCGTATTATTGATTGTCATTGTGACTGTCTTTCTCTTGTATGCCAATAACATCTTCATTAAACGGCGCAGTAAAGAAATTGGCTTGCTTCAATTAATCGGCATGACAAAAGGGAAAATATTCCGCATTCTTACGGCTGAGAATTTTATCATTTATTTCAGCTCATTATTCATTGGAGTCTTTATTGGCTTTGCCAGCTCCAAATTATTCATTATGATTTTGTTTAAAATTACCGGCGTCAATGCCATTGCAACGCTTACTTTTTCACCTAATGCTTTGATCCAAACAGTGATCGTTTTTAGTGCGATTTATCTTTGTATCATGCTGTTGAATTACGTATTTATTAAAAAGCAGAACATTTTATCTTTATTTAAAGTTGCTTCCACTACAGAAGTAAAAAAAGTATCCCTGTTGGAAATGATTATCGGGATTCTCGGCATATTCTTCATCATTATAGGCTACTATATTTCGTCTAAGTTATTTGGCGGCGATTTTACTACGATGAATGAGCTATTCCTTGCGATGATCTTTATACTAGGATCTGTCATTATCGGAACCTATTTATTTTATAAAGGGTCTGTCAGCTTTATTTTTTATCTCATTAGAAAAAAGAAGGATGGTTATTTAAATATTCATGAGGTACTATCTCTTTCATCGATTATGTTCCGAATGAAGTCAAATGCTTTATTATTAACGATCATTACAACCGTCTCTGCTCTTGCCATCGGATTGTTATCTTTAAGTTATATTTCCTACTATTCATCGGAAAAATCCGCTGAAAATTATGTCGCCGCCGATTTTGCTCTGACGAATGCGGAAGATGCAAAGCATTTTAAAGAAGCATTACATGCGCATCACATTCCATACAGTGAAAAAATGATTGATGTGATCCACGCAAGCATCAATATGGAGAAAATATTAGATACAAAGCTGAAGGAATTGAAAGTTGACCCGGCATCCATGCCTCTCCCAATCATTAGTGACGACGATGTAGAAAAGATCAATCTGTCTCCAGATGAAACTCTTTTTGCAGGGTATAACGATATGATGCAGAAGTTTATGCCGCTGAAAAGTTCCGGTCAAATTGAATTAAAAGGCCGGCACGAAGTCATACCGCAAAAATATTTAGGTTTACAAAAGGAATACTACATTTCCTATTTTTTCACAGGCGGCGGCCTGCCTGTTGCCATTGTCGACGAAACGATATTTGCCCGTTTACAAAAGGACATGGACATGAAACCTTCTGTTCATATAGGAATTGATATTCAAGATGAAGCTAAAATACAGGAAGCTGATGAAATCTTTCAAAAAATGACGTTTAGCGGCAATCATGATTCACGGCTCGCCATGAGCAGCAATCAAAAACGATCTATGGGGCTCAGCATGTTTATTGTCGGCTTTTTAGGTTTAACTTTTCTGATTACATCCGGCTGCATTCTTTATTTCAAACAAATGGATGAGAGCGAAGATGAAAAGCTAAATTATACCATTTTAAGAAAACTCGGCTTCACACAAGGCGACTTGCTCAAAGGAGTTCAAGCCAAACAAGCTTTTAATTTTGGGATTCCTTTGATCATCGGACTTTTCCACAGCTACTTTGCCGTTCAATCCGGATGGTTTTTATTCGGCACAGAGCTCTGGACGCCAATGATTCTCGTCATGCTGCTATATACAGCTTTGTATTCGATTTTCGGCTTTCTCTCCGTACTTTATTATAAAAAAGTAATAAAAGCGGCTCTTTAATATTAAGGAACTGTCCAAAAAGTCAGTATAAGTTGACTTTTGGGAACCCCCTCTTTATTAAAAAAACCGCCCGTGTGAAAAACGGGTAGCTTGTTCAACTTTATAGAAAAATATAAGCCTCAGCTCCCCACAGGGTGTCTGAGGCTTATATTTCATTATATGAATAACCCCCGAAATCCTCCCAAATCTCAAGCCGTAAAAAAATAAGAAAATCTGCACCGCTCGGCAATCAAGCTTTTATTTGGATACGACGGAAAAACGTTTATTAATGTGCTTACGGTTTTCAATTTCATCTACAAGTGCTATCGCATAGTCTCTATAACTGATGTAGCTTTGGCCTTCAGAGTTGACAGCAAGCACATCGCCTGAAACTTTATATTCACCTGTGCGCGGACCTTGCGGATCAAAAAATGCAGCTGGGCTAATATAAGTCCATTGAATCCCTTCAGAGTTTTCAAGATCTTGCAAATTTTGAGCTGAGCTTTTCGCTACCGGCAAATATTCTTTCGGAAAATCCGGTGTGTCAAAGAGGCGGGTTGTTTTCGCTTCATCGACAAACAGGCTGCCCGCTCCGCCTACAACAATAAGCCGCGTATTAGGCGCTCCTTTCAAGGCATTGATTAATACTTTTCCCGCCTCCACATGTTTATGCTCTTCACCAGGTGCAGTGCCAAATGCATTTACAACAACATCAAAATCTTTTATATCCTCTGATGTAATATCGAAAATATCCTTTTCAACAGCTGGTACATCAGTCACTTTAGAAGCATTGCGGACAATAGCCGTAACATCATGTCCTCGTTCCTTAGCTTCCTTTACTATTAAACTTCCTGCTTTTCCCGTTGCACCAATAACGGCAATTTTCATAAACAATTTTCCTCCCTTTATGTAACTAATTCAGTTACAAATATATGTAACTATTATAGTTACAAATATAAATCCCTGTCAACTTATTGATTGAAGCTGTCATCCGGAAATCATTGCCTGCCAACCTGTTTGACAAAATTTCAAATTTGTCACTAAAATAGTGACAAATGGTGGTGGAAACTTATGATTAACAGCCGTTTAGCAGTGGCGATTCATATTATGATCTTAATAGCATCAAATCCCCTTGAGCATATGTCTTCAGAATTTATTGCCAAAAGCGTCAACACGAATCCCGTGGTGATCCGGCGAATTACAAGCATGCTCAAGAAAGCGGGACTATTAACTTCCCATGCCGGCAGAACCGGAGCAAAATTAACAAAAAACCCTGAAGACATAACACTTTTGGATATTTTTAAAGCGGTCGAACCGAAAGACGAATTATTCGCCATTCACGAAAATCCGAACCCCAATTGTCCCGTTGGAAAAAACATTCAATCCGCCCTGGACAGCACATTTACGCGCGTTCAAAAAGCGATGGAAGACGAGCTGGCCAGCCAATCCCTAAAAGACGTAATGGGCCATTTCTTACAATAAGAATGGCCCATAAAAAATGAAGCTGTAGTTATTTCCTCTTTTTCGGCACTTATGACCGTTTCGCTGTTTTGAATAAGGTGAATGATTCATTTTTACTTTCATAAGTTTGCACGCATGCAGGGAATCTTTGAAATCGATTTTATTCCTCCATCAAGTGCTTGATTTCAAAATAAAAAGCATGGATAAATTTTTTCGTATTGATTCGTATAGACGATGCAGCTGCAGGCCGATCGGCTTTTAATTCCTCCATTTTTTGACGAACAGCAGTGAAATCAAAAAATTTGGATGAGTAATTTTCAAACTTTGGATGGATGAAGTCTGTGAGCCCAAGTGACGCTAAGTTGTTCAAGGAATGATAGATCGCCCTCCGCACACGTTGTTCAGACGCTTTAATTTCCCTTTTCAGCTCCTCTTCACTGGCTGCTTCTCCAAGCTTCTTCAACGCAATATTTCTAAATATCTCCTTTAATGAAGGAAATCCGCCGGCAAATGTTTTCTCTTGTTCGTAATCATATAAAAACTGCATGATTTCAATGAGATCTTTACTGCCGCTTTCTCCGGCAATGCCTAGTTCTGAAAGGAGGAATCGTGCACTGGCAGAAAGAGAATTTTCTTTATAAGGATTTACATTTTGCTTTAGAAGATGATCAACGTTCATAACGCTATATAAAGAGTGATGGATATCCTGAATGGTTTTTTCCAAACGTATATGACCCATCACCTTCTTTAAGATTGACAATACTTCAATTTTATTAATCGGCTTCGTTATATAGTTTTCGATTCCGTATTCATAAGCTTGGCCGATCATATCCTTTGATTCCACCTGCGATATCATAACAATTTTCCCTTTAAAAATCGGCTTGATTTTCTTAATCGTTTCAATGCCGTCCTGAACGGGCATTAACAGGTCAACTAATAAAATATCGACTTTCTTCAAATTTAAAAATTCACCGCTAACATCAGCACCGTCTGCTGCTTCACCGACGACTTCACCAAGTTCCTCGTCTTCAATGATATGCCATAGCATAGTACGAATTGACTCATCGTCATCTATTATAAAAAACCTCATAAAATCACCTTTTCTGGGTTAAATTTCCAATTGGCAGACGAACGATAAATGTTGCCCCTTTGCTATCTTCCTGATGATCAATCATTACTTCCCCGTTAAGCTTTTCTGCCAATTCTTTCACATATGAAAGCCCAATACCTGTTGATGAATTGCCCGTGCTGTCGAATTTCAAGGTGAATCCTGGTTTAAAAATAATATCTTTATATTGATCGGGAATTCCGGGACCATCATCATGAACGCGTATTTGGAGCCAATCACTTTCCCGCTCCACTGCAATCTCAATGCTGCCAGTTCCTTTGATGGCCTCCACTGCGTTAGCGACAAGGTTATTCACAATGGAAATAAACGTATACACATGATACTCAGGATGTGACCCATTATATGCAATACTGAATTCAATGTTTTTCCCCAACAGCTCAGCATACTTCTCATGTGTTCGAACAATGATTGATAAAAGTGATCGGACATCTAAATAATCAAGGGAGCTTTCTTCTGAAATTACTTTTGAAAGTCCAGACAAAATGCGTTGATTATCTTTTTTGATCTCATGAACCTCGCCGGCAATCCTCAAGGCATGCCGTGAAAGCTCCTCCAGCGACAGCCTTTTCTTCCCTTTCCTGATCTCCTGCAATTTTTGATACAGGTTGTAAGATTGCCTCGTAATTTCCTCAGCATCTTGAACGGATTTTTTTAATAGCACCGACTCTTCGTAAAGGTTCGATACCAGCATGATCATATGTTCATTGCGTTTTTGAATTTCCGCTTCCCTTAGCTTAGATTCATGCAATTTTATCATACTAAATAAACCGATCACAAAAAAACTTCGGAATATGGCAATAATCATAATTTTATTAAAGGCATCTAAAGTCATTACCGTTCCAATCATAATATTTTCAGCGAGTAGCTCGACAATCCCAGCTGCCAATTCTATCACAATCCCCAAAAGGCCGATCACCCATGGTCGATTGTAAAATCGGTGAATTCTTAAAACAGAAAAAACAAGCGCATACGTGAAGTAATAGAAAAAATAAGGGGAGTTTGTATGAATGGAAGCCATCCAATCAACAGATGTAAGGGATATCAAATCGAGAAGAACCCGAAATGTCACAATTGATAAGCCTGCAAGAACACCACATATAACAGCTGGTACCTTTCTCAGCCACAATAAAAAAATAAACAATGTTGGAGGTCCAAAACTCACCCGATAAACTTCATTAAATGGATAAAATTTAATTTCGCCAGCGAGCGGAACCAAAATGATCATTGCAACCAATAATTGAAGTTCTTTTTTTTCAAGAGAGTGCAAGTTCAATATTACCACAACCTTGTTATAATGGTTCCTCTTAAAAAATTGAATAAAAGTTAGAATGTTAAAAACGAAGTAAATAATCGATTTGTAGAATTTTGTAGATTTATCGTCTGATCTTGTAGTTTCAATTTTAAATTAGATGAGATAACTCGTAAGCGCTCTCGCAAACAACTCTACTAATTATTATAGCTTATTATTTTGACGAGTAATCATTTAAAAGATAATGATAATCAATTTTGTCATCCATTCGTTTTGGAGGCAATTATAAAAGAAAAGAGGTGCTATGATGAAAAGAATAAGCTTGGCTTGGCAAATTTTAATAGGTCTTGTACTAGGTATTGTTGTTGGTACTATTTTTTATGGTAACCCAGATGTTGCGAAATTTTTGCAGCCAATTGGGGATATATTTTTACGATTAATTAAAATGATCGTCATTCCAATTGTTATTTCCAGCTTAATTGTCGGTATTGCAAGTGTAGGTGATACAAAAAAGCTCGGAAAGCTTGGCGGAAAAACAATTTTGTATTTTGAAATTATTACAACTGTCGCCATTATTGTCGGACTTTTAGCAGCTAACATTTTTCAGCCTGGTTCCGGCGTCGATATGAGCTCATTAGAGAAAACAGATATTCATAGTTATGTCGATACGGCAGAAGCAGTTGAAAGCCACGGAATAGCTGATACATTTGTCAACATTGTTCCACCAAACATTTTCCAGGCATTTGTTGAAGGAAATATGCTGGCGATCATTTTCTTCTCTGTATTTTTCGGACTTGGAGTCACAGCCATCGGAGAGCGTGGAAAACCGATCATTGCCTTTTTCCAAGGTACAGCTGAAACGATGTTCTGGGTGACGAACCAAGTGATGAAATTTGCACCATTTGGTGTGTTTGCCCTTATCGGTGTGACTGTGTCTAAATTCGGTATCGAATCATTGGTGCCGTTGGGTAAATTAGTAATTGTCGGCTATGCAACAATGTTATTCTTCGTTGTCGTCATTCTTGGATTTGTTGCAAAATTAGTCGGTCTAAACATTTTTCACATCATCCGTTTACTTAAAGAAGAGCTTATCCTTGCCTATTCAACCTCAAGCTCAGAAACAGTTATGCCAAGAATAATGGAGAAAATGGAGAAATTCGGATGCCCAAAATCCATTACAGCATTTGTCATTCCAACAGGTTATTCCTTTAACTTAGATGGTTCAACCTTATACCAAGCATTAGCAGCACTGTTTATAGCACAAATGTATGGCATTGATTTGTCCATCGCTGATCAAATTTCATTGGTGCTAGTATTAATGTTGACCTCAAAAGGAATTGCAGGCGTTCCAGGCGTTTCATTTGTTGTACTGTTGGCTACGCTGGGAGCAGTAGGCATCCCGCCTGAAGGTCTTGCATTTATCGCAGGTATTGACCGTATTCTCGATATGGCTAGAACAGTGGTCAATGTCATTGGAAATTCATTAGCCGCTGTCGTTATGTCTAAATGGGAAGGTCAGTTCGATGTTGAAAAAGCTATTTCATATATCAATTCTTTTAAAAATAATAAGCAATCCGCAGCTTAATATAACCGATATAATTCCAAAAACTTTGCAATCAAAGAAAGGGGGTGTCTAATAAGTCGTTTTTACGGCTTATTAGACACCCCATGAATGCTTTAGAAACGTTGATATATCGGTGTTTATGATTTTTTGTTTTCAATGGCGATTTGACTTTCTAAAACAGCCCCTTTTGCAATGAAAGATAGAAAATTGAAAGATCCCATGAAGAAGCCATATATTAGTTTTACTTTATAGTTGTGAACGCCCAGCCCTCGGTCCTAGTTATTTCTTTTTCCCTTGTTCCTTACGCACATGATTTTCTTTATTAAAATTCCAATGACTAACACCGTTATAGGCTCATTTTTTTAAACCTTCAATTTGACTTCAAAATACTTCCTAATGAAATATACAGAATAACTAACTCTCATATTTTCATAAATGAAAAAATTATATTAAGCCAAATCTACTGCTACTCATCCGATATTTGAAATCGGCGTATCATAATTGTGATTTTTCTTTATTGAAAGCAAAGTCAAATCCCCTTTAACCCGTTCCGAATAAATTGGATCGTGTATTCTATTTCTTTCTCGTCATCCCATGGATAATCCGGCATGACCAAAAAGCGGGTAATGAAAAAACCAACGATCGAGTTAATCGTTAAACGTATGACAGTCTCGGTGGGAAAATCTCCTATTTGCCCGTTTTGTTTAAAATGGTTGACAACTTTTATAAACTGAGGCAAAACTTTTTCAGTAAAAACCGCGCTAAATTTTTCTTGAATTTCTGCATGGAACGCCATTTCCTGAAAAAAAATTTTTAACAATGGGACATTGTTTTTGACAAATTGATAGCGGTTACGGATGATTTTCCTTAACAGATCTTCAAAATCATCAAGTCGTTGATCCTGGAAAACTTCATTGATAAACCTTTCAGCAAATAAGGGAACGGCAAATTCTATAATGATCGGTGAAACGATGGATATCAGCAAATCTTTTTTTGTTTTATAATGGCGAAAAATCGTTCCTTCCGCTACCCCGGCTCTTTTCGCAATTTCGCTCGTGGATGTCGCAGCATACCCTTTTTCGGCGAAAATTTCGACTGCCGCTTGAAGAATTTTTGCCTGCTTTGGCGTTAAATCTTGATTCGCTGCCTTCATGAACTCGTCCATAAAATTTTTCTGGTCCATACACTTTCCTCCTTATTTCTCTCTTTTATTGTTATAACCTGCGATGTTTTTTCAATGCAAATATATTTAAGACATAGAAAAGCAGCGCAAAGCCGAACAATATTAGCAAATCCTGCCAAAGATCGACCAAGTCTTTTCCTTTAATCATGATTTCTTGAATGGCGTCCGCTCCGTAAGTAAGCGGCATAAATTTACTCAACACTTGCAACCACTCTGCCAATGTCTCCAAGTTAAAGATTCCCGAAAAAAATGCTTGTGGAATGATGACAATCGGAATAAACTGCATGATTTGCAGCTCATTATTTGCAAAGGCTGATAAAAGGGTAGCAAGCGCCAGCGCAGTGATGGCTAATAAAAATGTAACTACTAACAGCTGCCAAAAATCCCCTGCCATCCAAATATCAAGTACATATACGCAATACGTGACAATAACGAACGATTGAATAATCGTGAATAAGCCAAATCCTAGCAAATAGCCTGTTACAATCTCCCATCTTTTAATCGGCGTCGACAGCAATTTTTCTAATGTTCCTTGTGTTCTTTCCCGCAAAAATGAAATGCCGCCTAACACAAAAACAAAGAAAAAGACAAAAAAACCGATTAGTACTGAACCCGTCTGATCAAAAAGATTGATTTTGTCAGAGCCATAATAATATTCGACATCAGGCTGAATATTTTTTTGGTCTGACAGGGAGCTGAAGGCGGTTTGAATCACCTTCATAACCGCTGAATTGGCTGTCGGGTCGCTTCCTTCCAGCAAAACATACGGAACATGATTTTTTATCGTTATAAATGCGTCTAAATCCTCTTTTTGAAAAGCCTCCTTCGCTTCACTTTCGGACATTTGAACAACATCTTTCTCCAATTCATTTTGCAATACTTGCTCAAGCGGCGCCGGTATATTTTCTGCTGCTATTTTCGGTTCGTATGGGTCGCCGTCTAATACAAGCCATACAAGAGTGATAACTAAAAGCGGCGCAAAGATCAATAAAGCAATCGACCGTTTATCTCTTAACAACTGTCTTATAATTCGGATGACAACAGCTCCTACTCTCATTTCTCATTCCTCCCGTATGCTAAAAATGCTTCTTCAAGTGAATCGACCTTTTGGTTTTCCTTTAGCTTTTCCGGCGTGTCACAAGCAATGATATAACCGTCTCTTAGCATGGCCAAACGATCACACTTTTCCGCTTCATCCATGACATGTGTCGTAACTAAAATGGTCATCCCGTTGTTTTTTAGTTTTCTTAATTCACTCCATATTGATTGGCGAAGCACTGGATCGATTCCAACCGTCGGTTCATCTAAAATTAATAGATCCGGTTTATGCATGAGCGAAGCAGCTAGAGACAACCGCCTTTTCATCCCACCTGAAAAGTCCCTGACAACTTTATCCATATGATCAGTTAAATCTACAATTTCCAAAACTTCCTGAATCGCTTTCTTCCGTTCTTGGCGTTTTAGCCCGTAAATGGCAGCTATAAATTCCAGGTTTTCTTTCGCGGTCAACTCCTGATAAAGAGCATCCGATTGCGCCATATAACCGATTGATTTCATTAGCTCGAGCGAAGGAACCTTTTGATCTTTGATGAAAATTTCTCCTTGATCTCCCTCTAAAATTCCTGTGATCATTTTGACCAACGTTGTTTTCCCGGAGCCGGATGGACCAAGAAGCCCGAAAATCTCTCCCTCATTTACGTCCAAATCAATATTTTTTAGCACTTTTTCCTTCCCGAATGAAATCGCAGCTTTACGGACAATAATCATTGAGGCCATTTTTTCCCTTCCTTTCGTATAAAATGAGTGAGTACTCACATACATTATAGTTGAGCAAACGAACTTTGTGAAGTGAGTAATCACTCATTTTTTCGCAAATGATAGGAAAAATTTTTTACAACAGCTTCGGCTTTAATAGTTATCGTCTTAAAAAAGCTGACCGCTGCGGATTTATACAAAAAACAACAATAAGCATTTGAACTAGAAAAAACATCCACACAAATTTACTGAGGAATGAACATCAGAAGATGCGCTTTTTTGCACAAATTATGCTCATTTATTAATATGCAGGAGAAATCGGGGCAATCGGTTAGCTATTGACTCATTAGAAGTGTTTTACAGGAACGACTAGATGAAGATAGCCTTGGTATTCGTTCCTTAGAGGAAAATAAACAAGCATTTTTAGTTATTTTACATAATGATTAAAGGAGATTTTAGATACAATACACATTCAATAAAAATGGTTGAAGTGATACTATATGGGCAAGTGGTACTGTAAAAACAATAATGATTGATTCAATATAATAATTCTTCTCATGCGGATTTCTGTTTACGGATAAGGCTGACATATGTGACTTTCAAATTCTTACAGTTGAAAGAAGTGAAAAAGGATGAGCTTAGAGGCATTAAACAAACAAGTGAAAACCGATCTTTCCTATCTCGCCTTCGGAGGTCCAAGCTGGGTGCGAACGCTAAAAAAACCTGAAGGGCATGTCTACGATGTCGTGATCGTCGGCGGCGGCCAAAGCGGCTTAGGTGCGGCTTTCGGTCTTCTACGCGAACGGATATCCAACATTCTTGTCATTGATGAAAACCGAGAGGGCTGGGAAGGACCGTGGGAAACCTACGCCCGTATGGTGACTTTGCGAACACCTAAACATTTGACCTCCATCGACCTTGGGATTCCTTCCCTAACCTTCCGCGCTTGGTGGGAAGCACAATTCGGACCGGAAGGCTGGGAAGCGCTAGACAAAATTCCTCGGGGAGATTGGATGAATTATTTGCGCTGGTTTCGGAAAGTTCTCAATCTGCCCGTCATCAATGAAGTAAAGTTGAAGTTGATAGAGCCGACTGATGAAGGGATTCACCGGCTTCATATTGAAGGAACGGGTGCACCATCTGACATATTGCTCGCACGAAAGGTTATTTTAGCCACGGGAATTCAAGGCGGCGGCGAATGGCATGTTCCTCCTTTCATTGCTGAAAAATTGCCGCATCATCTCTATGCCCACTCCTCAGAAGCAATTGATTTTAAAGCACTACAAGGGAAAAAGATCGGAATTTTGGGCGGCGGCGCATCTGCCTTTGATAATGCCAATTTTGCCTTATCAGAGGGTGCGGCCGAAGTTCATGTCTTTGTCCGCCGCAAGAAATTGCAGCGTATCAATCCGATCCGCTATATGGAAGTTTCCGGTCTAATTGAACATTTCCAAGCTCTATCGGACGCTGATAAATATGCAATCATCGCTCATTTCTTTAAATATAATCAGCCGCCGACCAACGATACCTTCGGACGCGCAGCCTCATGGCCCGGTTTTCACCTGCACTTAGGAGCACCATGGCTTGATGTTGAAGCTGCAGATCAAGGTGCAGTAGTGACCACACCTCAGGGCAAGTTCACCTTCGATTTTCTGATCATCTGCACCGGACTCGTCACTGATCCTGCTTTGCGTCCGGAGCTGAGACTTGTCGAAAGCCACATTGCTCGTTGGGGAGACCGCTATCTTCCCCCGAAGGAGCTGGCCAATCCAATGCTTGATGCCCATCCTTATCTCAGCCCTGGTTTCGCTTTTATAAGCCGCGATGAAAAGGGCAAAAAGCTTCTGTACGGAATTTTCGCTTTCAACTATTCGGGTTTGATCAGCTGCGGCATTACAGCAGCTGCTCTTTCCGGCCTGAAATACGGGATACGCAAGCTCGTGTCAGAAGTAGCGGATCAGCTTTTCTTAGATGATCGCGAAAAGATATTGAAAGACTTCTATTCCTATAACGAAATCGAATTTGTCGGTGAATGGACTAAAAAGGAGTAAGGCCTTAGAATAACCGTTGGTAGTGTGGGGGCTGTCTCAAGCTGATTTTTCAGCTAAGAGGCGCCCCTTTTTCAAATAAAAATAACGTTTATATTTTTTTCGGACAGCTGTTTGTAATGCAAGGAATTTATGGTCTGAGAAAGCGGCCTTTTAACACTCTTTAAAAATAAATAAGGTGAATCGAATCAAAGTTCGATCCACCCAATTAAATTTTTTCAGTTTCCTTCGAACAATTAATGGACCACGGCTGGACCAATTAATGCTGCTGGTTTTTCCCCTAAAGCCAGCTTGCTAATGTTTGTATAGCTAATATGTTTATATGATTGCAGCAATTGTTTTAATTCCGGAAATCTTTTATCTTTTTTTAGTTTTTCGATTTCCTGATGATAGATAGACAATACATAATCATCCTGAAATTTCGGTTGGAATCGATCCGGGTCTTCATCCATTAGTAAAGAGCCCATATATTGATATCCATATTGTAATTGACGAGTCAAATGGACGATATTTAAAAATTTCCGATAAATAGTTGGTGTTGTTGTCTTTAAGTTTTCGATAGCGGTTTGTGCATTTTTCAACTCATCGTAACTAGAGTCTATTATCACACTATATCATTCCTTTGTTCCGTATTAATCCCACGGTTTATTCAGTGAAAGTCTGGACACGAGTTCTTTATTTTGTTGTCTTTTTAACTTGCGAATGCTTTCACGTTCTTTTCCTGTTTCGTAGAGATATTTTTCTTCCTCTGTTTCTGGAATAATAGGCGGTACTTCCAACGGTCTTTTATTCTCATCCAAGGGAACAAAAGTGAAAAATGCAGTAGCTGCAATTCTTCGTTTCCCAGTTTCTAGATCTTCTGCAATCACTTTACAGAAAATCTCCATGGATCTTTTACCTGTATAGCTAACAAATGATTCAATACAAACCGAATCACTTACCCGGATCGGTTCAAGGAAATTAACGGAGTCGGTCGACGCCGTAACACATTCCTTTACCCTTGTATGTCTGCGGGCGGAAAGCGTCGCACATGCATCCATCTTCTTCATTAAAACTCCGCCAAATAATGTATGATAATTGTTCAAATCATTAATGAGCACTTGATCTGTTTGAACAACACGTGTTTCTTTAACTTTTTTTGCTTCCATCATGATCACCTTACGTATAAAAATACTTTTGAAGCGTACGCTTCATCCGCATTAGAATTTTTACAAAGAGAATTATAATATAGCTGGTTTGCAAAGATACAATGCCAATCCTATATACAATTCATTACAAAATAGTATGGAAGCGCTCTTTAACCTGAACAAAAAACCACCCGTGTGATGAGCTGTCCCCAGTCAAGTAGACAGGAATAAAAAAGCACATATAGAAAAATCCCTCCATAATAGACAGATGAACAGGCTTTCGTTTTTCTGTCTACTATAAAGGGATCGTATCATTGAGCTTGGTCGTGCTGTTACATTCTATTCCAAATAAACTTTTATTTCATCATTTGCTTTATCAATTCTCGGTTGCGTTCTTTAAAGATTTCGTTATGGGATGATACCATGCCAAATTTATCAGCCTTAGGTTCAATAAATTGTTTAGCGCTATTTACTGCATTTGCGGCATCCTGAAAGGCCCCCGCAATCAAATGCAATTTCCCATCGTATTTTAGAATATCCCCCGCTGCATAAAGTCCCGGTACAGAAGATTCGCTATGGGCGTTGCCCGCAATGTAGTGATTGTCAATCATTTGAATATTCAGCTCGCTTTTTTCCAGCAAGGAGGAATCGCGCTCATAGCCATGATTCACAATTACTTCATCAATCGGTAAATAGGTGATCTCTCCTGTTTCACGGTTTGTTAGCTCGACTCGTTCAATCCGTTCATGATCTTCGCTGGCAATCAATTTGGTAATCGAGGTATGAAAATAACAAGTAGCCGAGCTGTTTAGAAGCTGCGTCACCTGCGATTCAAGACCTTTTAACATCTCCCCTCGATACGTCAAATACACTTTTTTAGCAATCGGCACTAATTCATTCGCCCAATCAATAGCCGCATTGCCTCCTCCTGAAATGATGGCCGTTTTATTTTTGAAGAGCTTTAACGATTTCACTGTATAATGCAGATTAGCCACCTCAAACTTTTCTGCACCCTCGATCTCCAGTTTTTGCGGCTTTAATATACCGCTTCCCACTGCGACAATGACCGTCTTGGAAAAATGCTGCCGTCCAGAAGCGGCCTGCAATATAAAAGTGCCATCTTCCTTTCGTTTCATCGATTCAATCTTTTCATTTAGAACCACTGTAGGATTAAATGTTAATCCTTGCTTGACAAGCTGCTTAATTAATTGTTCTCCTGTAATCGGTGCATGTCCTCCAACATCCCAAATCATTTTCTCCGGGTAAACATGAAGCTTGCCGCCCAATTGCGGCTGATACTCAATCAGCTTTGTTTTCATTTCCCGCAATCCGCTATAAAATGCCGCATACAACCCCGCTGGTCCGCCGCCAATAATCGTCACATCGTATAATTCGTCATGTTTCATCTATTTCCACCTCTCCTAGAACCCAGTAAATGATTATCATTCTCAATTAAATATACATTGTTTTTACCTCTTTTACAACGAATAGTGATTGACTATTGAAAAAAATGTTTACACCATATAGAGCTCGTATTGTTTATGGACGGTCGGACCACTGTCTCGCATTCGCACAACGAGAGCAAGTCCCAGACGGTCCCTAACCGTTGGAAACATCCGTCTTTCTTCAAGCTATCTATGTTGTAGATGCGAGAAATCAACGGACATCTAGAACCTCTATCTATTTTTCATGAAAAGATAGCGGCCGCTTCCACGAACATATGAAACATGATATTCAAATGAATCCTTCCTAACCCCTGCTTAAGTACAAGAGACGGCTCCACACAAAAAAGACACTTTCTTCTTTTTTCTGCTTCAAGTAAAAAAAGCTTCCCTTTCATAAAAGGAAGCTTTCTTATAGTTGACTCAATCGGATTTAGAATCCTGTCCGGGATTAGCTGTCGACAGCTTTTCTTTTGCAAATCGTACAAATTCCTGCGCAATCTGTGATAAGCTTGCATCCTTTCTCCAAATCATTGCCAGATTCCATTCGATTTCCGGATTAGTGACGGTGATCGTTTTAAAATCATCTGTTAGTTCTATACACGTACTTTCAGGCAGCAAAGTAATACCTATATTGTAGGCAACCAATTCTTGAATAAACTCCAGTTGTGATGTTTCCGAAATAATTTTCGGTTGAAAACCGGCTTCTCTACAAGAATTGATGACAAGATTTCTTAGCACAAAATCCCGGTCGAACATAATAAAGTCCTCTTTTTTTAGCTCCTGCAAAGACACTTCCTGTTTTCCCGCCAGACGATGAGACGAAGAGACAACTAGTTTTAATTTCTCATTCACAAATATAATACTGTCAAGATTTTCATTTTCCTCAGAAAGAACAACGACCCCAAAATCCAATAAATTATTGAGAACCTTCTCTTCAACTGGTTTGGAACCATCCTCTTCTAGTAGGAAAATCACCTCTGGATATTCTTCATGAAACGATGCAATCAATTTTGAGAAGAAAATGGAATTCGTAATCGTAGGTAGCCCGATGCGAATTTGTCGTTTTCTTTGCATAAACATTTTATCAAGTTCTGCATCCAATTGCTGCAGCTGATTTTCAATTTTTAAAGCATGTTTTTTTAAAATACGGCCTGCATCCGTCAATATCAGCTTTTTTCTAGTACGTATGAAAAGCGGTGCTCCAATTTCATCCTCCAATGATTTGATAATTCTGCTGAGAGCAGGCTGCGTAATGAACAGATTCTCAGATGCAGTGGTAAAATTGCCGGTACGTGTAACCTCAAGAAAACACTTCAATTGTTTAATTTCCAATTGAATCAAACACCCTATTACATTTTATTGATAATAAAGTTTACCACACTTTTCACTTTAGCGCTTTAAATTTGTTTTATCAAATAGGCGAAGCATAAAATCTTGATGTTCTTGTTAGGGCAGTTCATTATTAGACAGCCCCTTGTGTTTTTGTGTTTAATTACGCTAATTTCAACAATGGAAGTATCTTATTCGGAAATAAAAAGCTCTAATTTTGTCCTCTTTTAATCCTTCAAGTTCCCCTTCTTATATCTAAAAACTTTTCATTTCATTCATCTATGCAATCATTTATTTTTATATTCCATATCAATATTATAAAAAGATTAGTGGGCATGGTATCCCCATTTATCGAACTTTTGAAGAGAAACTGGCAAATCATCTGATTTGAGAAAAATGCTACATAGAGCTTATTTTTGAAATTTCCTGAATTGTACAGGGACAAATGCGGGAAATAAAGCATAAATAAATACAGTAAAAATTCGTTAATTTGGGAGTGAGGTGTCATGAAAACTCCATGGATTCACCATGAGAGGATGCAGCAAATACGTTCTAAACAAATGAACATTTTTAAATCTTCAAGAGTTCAAAAAAAATCTGTATGTGCCAATTTTCAGCATACAGAAGAAGAAAATGATAGTCACAAATCAGATATTGTGCCAAATCGCATTGATACAGCAGAAGCAGATGATTCACATGAAAATTACGGTATAAAAAAGGTGCCCAAACTAAACAAAAATAAAAATAATGTTTCCAAACTGATGAATTTATACAAAAAGTATAATATGTCTAAAAGAAATCATACAGGCAGCATCTGTGGTCCTACTCAACCATCGAATAGAACGACCGATCCTGAACACGTTTCCTCAACTGATGATCACACTTTAAAAACGGATGATTCCCATATTAAGCAGATTTCTTTAACTAGTCCTGACCATGAGACTAAGGAGCACCCCTCAGCCGATTCGGTTCTTGAGCCTGTTCATACTTCATCCAATTCGGATGAAATAAATCAGGAAGATGACTTTGATACCGATCTTATTGATTATTCAGTCGATAGAGCTCATTCATCATCGGATGGAAACGATTCTGAACTAATGCTTTTAGCTAATGCTGATTATGATTTGAAAACGGATTGTTCTTCCCATGATATTAAGCAGATTTCTCTACCTAGCCCTGACCATGAGACAAAGGATCATCCCTCAGCCGATTCGGTTCTTGAGCCTGTTCATCCTTCATCCAATTCGGATGAAATAAATGATCAAGAAGATGGCTTTGATACTGATCCTATTGATCATTCAGTCGATAGAGCTCATTCATCATCGAATAGAACCAATTCTGAACTAGTTCTCTTCGCTAGTAATGATCATACTTTGAAAATGGATGGTTTTTCTCATGTTAGGCGTATTTCCTTAACTGATTTTGAACATCATGAGAAATACGATCAAGATTCAATGGATTCGGTTTTTGAACTTGTGTATACCTTTGCATCCAGCTCGAATGAAATAAATGATCAAGAGGGTCACTTTGAAACCAATTCTTTTGATTATTCAGTCGAGCTTGCTCATTTATTGGATGAAAACAATCTTAAACAAGTTTTTCCAGCTGTTGATGAGCATGCTGTGAATACGGATGAGTCTTCTCATATTAAGCAGATTTCTCTAACTGGTCTTGATGAACAGGAGACGAATGATCAACCTTCAACCAATTCGGGTTTTGAGCTAGTTCATGCTCTATCCAGCTCGGATGAAATAAACAATCATAAGGATATCCGTGAAATCAATCCTATTGACTATACAGTCGAGCCAGTTCATTCATCATCGGACGATGCCGTTCCTGAACAATCTCCTCCAGCTGTTGATGAGTATGCTGTGAATACGGATGAGTATTCCCACGCTGGTCTTGAACAGGAGACAAAGGATCATCCTCCAACCGATTCCGTTTTTGAATTTGCCCATGATTCATCCAACTCAGATAAAATAAATGATCAAGAGAATATCAGTGAAACCAATCCTATTGACTATACAGTTGAGCCAGTTCATTCATCGGACAATGCCGTTCCTGAACAAGTTTCTTCAGCTGTTGATGAGTATGCTGTGAATACGGATGAGTATTCCCATACTGATCTTGAACAGGAGACAAATAATCAATCTACTACCAATTCCGTTTTTGAATTTGCCCATGACTCATCCAGCTCAGATAAAATAAATGATCAAGAGAATATCAGTGAAACCAATCCTATTGACTATACAGTTGAGCCAGTTCATTCATCGGACGATGCCGTTCCTGAACAATCTCCTCCAGCTGTTGATGAGCATGCTGTGAATACGGATGAGTATTTCCATGCTGGTCTTGAACAGGATAAAAAGGATCATCCAGCAGATTCAGCATTTGAACCTGCCCATGCTTCATCCAGTTCGGATGAAATGAACGATCAAGATGTCTTTAAGATCAATTTTATTAACCATACAGTCGAACTAACTCGTCCATTGGATATTGCCGACTCTGAACAAGTTCCTACAACAGATGTTGTTCGTGCTTCGAAAATGGATGAAACTCCTCATGCTGCTGGTCTTGAACAGGATATAAAGGATCATGCTCTAACCGATTCAGTTTTTGAACCTGTTCCTGCTTCATCCGGCCCGGATGAAATAAATGATCAAGAAAATATCCATGAAACCAATTTTATTGACCATAAAGTTGAGCCGGATCATTCGTCGGATGGTGTCGTTCCTGAACAAATTTCCTCAGCTGATGTTGAGCATACTGTGAAAACGGATGAGGTTTCTCATGCTGAACAGGAGATAAATAAAAAATCTCCGACCGATTCTGTTTTTGAGCCTGTTCATCCTTCATCCGAATCGGATGGAACGAATGATCAAAAAGCTATTAATTTTGATAATGCAGATGAATCTATCAAATATGGAAAAACATGTTCGATGACTATAAAAAGACCATTTTCGACTTTTGTAGAAATAGATGACTTTCTTCATTCTCCTATCTTTAGCAGTATAGTTCAAAATTCAGCTGAATTTCTTGACTTAAACAATAAACAAACTCCTCAATTAAACACAAAATTACTCAATACTACAACTTATTATCCTGAACAGCCTGATTGCCGTTTAGTTTGCTCTAAAATTCATGAAATGATCTCTTTAACTGACACTGTTTCCAGTTATAGTAAGAATAATAAAAACAATCATTATCAATCTATTGCAGTTCCCCTGCATGACTCAAAAGCTGCGAAAACAAGCGAAACAGATAACAAAACTTGTACATCTCATGACTTTATACAAATTAGAGTTCCAGTTGTAGCAGGGGAATACAAAATGGAAATAATTTTAGAAGAAGATGTTGTATTTGAAGAAGAGATTTTGGGCGTTAAAGAAATCTCTAAAGAGGTCGTACTAACAAATTGTAAATTCGTACCTACTCAATTCTCCCCATCATTAGATAATGGAACATGTACAGCACTGAAAGGAAATTTATTTATAAAAGGATATATATCACAAAATATTGAGTACACTGCCGCAGACAACGGAAATGAAGGTTCCAAACAAAATGAATCAGTACCTTACTATCGTCAATTGCACCAAAAAATTATATTGGATTTAATCGTTCATTTATTACAAGTACAACAAGTTCGAGTCAGTTATGCTGGCAATGGAATCTAGAGATCATCGAATGTATACGAAATCCACTCTTTGATTTAAAAATGAGAAAAATGATTATGTGAAAAGCCCAAACTTAAAAATGAATGCTGCATATTGTATTAATGCAGAGTTTGGAAAACTCAAAAAAAATTAAGGAGTGGATTTTTCATGAGTAAAGACGATCATCAAATCCCAGCTTGCCCAGTAAAATCGACAGAACAAGTACCATTATCAAATGAAAATACCGATTTAGTTCTTACACCAGATGTTACTGTAACTCTTAAAACTCCAGTTGTATTAGCAGAAAAAACTATTCAAGTTGTAGTAGAGGCAGATATTCCACTTGATCCGCCAGCAACTGAAATTAAGAGAGTGACAAAAAACGTATTTTTGGAACAAGCGAAACTAGTACCTGTTAGATTTACACGTATTGGTACAACGGACTATTTTAGAGTAACTAGAGCGAAATTATTTGTATCAGGATTTATTCGCAAAGATATTGAATATGCTTCCAGAGACTGCAATGGAGCACTTCAAGACAGAATTGCAGACGTTCCGTTCTCTGGTTTTACAGAACTTGCAGACGCTGCTCCAACCGGAGATTTCCTTCTTTTCCCAATAATAGGAATTTCTGATCAAAGCAAAGCTCTCTTCTTAAATGAGAAAAATGACCTTGTTCCTCGTTTGGATAAATATTTCTTCCAAAATCTCGTCAAATATAATGAACAACCATACGGTGAATTAATAGCCGCAAACTTCTATGAACTTGATTTCTCACCAGTTAAAGTAGGACCTGAAGGCCAGTTTAAAACATTGCGCGAAAAAATCGTCTTAGATCTTACTGTGAAATTATTACAAGTTCAACAATTTCAAACTACAGCTACACAAGTAACTCCTAGTTTCCCTGAAGGAACTTTAGATGCTGCCGCAAACAGATCTAAACACAAATAACTAGTTCAGAAGCCGTGACTTTTTGGGTCATGGCTTCTACTTTTCTTTTTAACTGTTATTTCTTCGTTTTCTCGTTCAAGAAAATTTAAGCCCTTTATCGGCTGAACCTGCTGCGAGAGCTCAGGCTTTCCTAAACGTTTTCCCTTGTTCACTCACTGCAGCTCTAAGCGTAGCTTATTTGCCATTATCTTGAGTAACTCTGATATGTTCCCAGTGCTTTTGCGCCGCTCTTAGTATTCAGTCATGTTAGGTTGTTCATCGATTTCTCGAAAGACAGCCCAATCACCAGGATGGACTCACGGTTTGGAAAAATACGAATCTCTTCAATGAGTTGTTCCACACGCTCGGTAAGTCTCAAGCGGTTTCTGCAGCGTTTAGGAAACGCAAGAACAGCAGAGGCATCATCAAAGTCCCTGTATAATCTTCCATCACCTGATTGCGTACAGTTTAATTTCTGAGACATAAAATCACTCTGATGAGTTCAGGCCGCAAAGCGGCAATAACGCAAGTATGGAGTTGAATTTTCTACAGGTGCAGTCCGTCAATATGTATACATACATGAGAATACGTACATGAAGCTGAAGTGTTGAGGAAAATGTTCTGGAATGTTGCTCGGTTATAAAATCTCCCCCTCGCATTTAAAATGGACAAGCACAATGGGCTTGTCTAAAAATTATTGTTTCTTTCCCTCTACTCTTTCACGATAAGATCCAGCTTTCGTTTTAGTTACAGTATCAACTTTGGAACATGTCTCCCCATCAGTTTCACCTGTATTCAAGGATGTCACATCCTTTTATATAGTCGATTTATCCGCTTATATGATTTATCCGATAAAATTCGCATGCTACACGGAAATAGACAATAATTGATTTTTCATTAAATTTTGTTTCCAACTTCTGATTAAAGGATAATCTTTGTAATCAACTTTATACATATTCCAATTTCCTTCTTTCATAGTTATTTAAGAATTTTTACAAAACAAAAAAAACAGCCTAACTAATCTAGTTAGACTGTTTATATAAACAAACTTATTCACTTATAACACGATTTTGCAAACTTTATTAGACGGTCTAAAAGAAAACCATCGGTTCTCTTCCATGAGAAATACTTTAATTAATGGCCTTACAGTAACTTTTTATCTTCATCACATACAATTTCAACTTGTTTATAATATCGACGACAGCGTTAAATACATTGAAAAAATTGAGAAACTATGATAAATTAGTAAAGAAACACACTTTGTTTAAATTATAAAAATAGTATCCCTATTATAATTATAAAACATAAATCCTCTTCAGTCAATCCCCATTTTTATTTTTTAAAGGAGTGCTTAATATGAATACAGAACTTCGGCAGGAGCAAGAACGATTGGACAGCATAATGGCGATCATTGTGGAGCAAATCGGCATGCTGGAAGACGAAACCCGCCGGCGTCGAAAAGAAGTGATTGATTTCCGCAAACATTTTTGGGATGACGTCAAGGTGAATACAGATACGTTCGACGATTATCTTGAGACAATTATCGCCTTGAGACAACAGGCCCAGAACCTGTCCGTGAGCCAAAGCACCCACAGACAAGCCTTCAAGAGGTTGTCCACCCTGCGCCGCATGCAGGATGTGCCTTATTTCGGTCGAATTGATTTCATTGAGGAAGGGACTTCAGCTGCTGAACGAATCTATATCGGTATCTCCACGCTCACGGATACAAGTGGAGAGAACATACTGATCTACGACTGGAGGGCGCCGGTCTCGAGTGTCTACTACGATTACGCGCCCGGCCCGGCCGAATATACTACTCCTGGAGGCACAGTCCGCGGCATGCTGGAGAAAAAGTGGCAATATATCATCCGCGGCGGCGTTATCAAGTCGATGTTCGATACGAGTCTCACCATTGGAGACGACATTTTACAGCAGGTGCTTGGCAGAGTGACAGACAAACATATGCACAACATCGCGGCCACCATTCAACGGGAACAAAACCAGATCATCCGTCATGATCGCGGGCGGCTGCTCATTGTGCAAGGACCTGCCGGCAGCGGCAAGACATCGGCCGCCCTGCAGCGGATCGCTTACTTGCTCTACAAGTATCGGGATAAGCTGAGAGCTGATCAAATCATTTTATTTTCACCTAATTCGATGTTTAACAGCTACGTATCCAATGTGCTGCCCGAACTCGGTGAAGAGAATATGGAGCAGGTCACCTTCCAGGAATATTTGGAATATCGGCTGAGCAAAGAATTTCAAATCGAGGGCCCATACGAACAACTTGAATATGTGTTGACTGAAGCGGATGACCCTTTATACCGGACTAGAACTGCGAGCATCCGATTCAAGGCATCAACCCGTTTTTTCGAGACGATTAAAACATACTGTAAGTCGCTGGAATTATCCGGCATGCGATTCAAAGATATTCTATTTAGAGGAAAGCCGATCATCACCGCCAAACAAATCGCAGAAAGGTTTTATAGCAGCGACACCTCGCTCCGTTTTCACAGCAGACTTGAAAAGCTGGCAGATTGGCTAATCAAGCAAATCGATGAAGCGGAGAAGCTTGAACGGACTAAACCATGGGTGCAAGAAGAAATCGAGCTGCTTAGCAACGAGGATTATCATAAGGCTCATACTCTCTTACGGAAAAAACGCGGCTTGAAAGGAGAATCATTAAACAACTATGAAAACGAGATCGAAGCGCTGGGCCAATTGATCGTTCGCAAGAAGCTGAAGCCGTTGCGCAAACGGATCCGGACGCTTCGTTTCATCGACATGAAAGGAATTTACAAACAGCTTTTCGCCGATCCAACGCGAATCAAACAGTGGATGGAAGGGGAAACACCCGAGGAGTGGGAGGATATTTGCCGATTGACTGTGAAAATGCTAGACGAAGGCAAACTATTTTACGAAGATGCAACTCCGTTTTTATTTTTGAAAGAGCTGATTCAAGGCTTTCAGACGAACGTCTCGATCAAACATGTGCTTGTAGACGAAGCGCAAGATTATTCTCCGTTTCAATTCGAATTTTTGAAGCGTTTGTTTCCTTCTGCGAGGATGACTGTGCTCGGCGACTTTAACCAAGCGATATTCGCTCATGCCAGTGAAACGGTCGATTTCCACACGCTTACCAGCTTATACGGACCGGATAAAACGGATTCGATCACCTTGACCCGCAGTTACAGATCCACAAGACAGATCGTCGAATTTACGCGCGGACTCGTACCCGATGGCGAACGGATCACTGCTTTTGAACGCGACGGCGATAAGCCTGTGTTGACGAGAGTGTCCGATCAAGCTGAACTGCACCACTTTATTGCTTCCAAAGTCGCGGACTTGCGGAAACGGGGATATAATACGATCGCGATTATATGCAAATCTGCTGCGGAAAGCACCGCCGCATACGAAGCACTGAAAAACGTTGAAGAAATTAAACTTGTGAAGAGCGGCTCTACCGAATATGAACAAGGTGTTGTCGTTATACCGGCGTATTTGGCGAAGGGCATCGAATTCGACGCCGTCATCATTTATAACGTTTCATCAAAAGTATACGGCGTTGAGAGCCTGCGCAGATTGTTCTACACCGCCTGCACCCGGGCTATGCATTACTTGCAGCTTTACAGTGTAGGCGAACCGAGCCCCTTTTTACAGAACGTTGCGCCGGGTAGTTTCCTTCAGATCCCGGGTTAACACGAAACTGGTCTGGTGTCTGAAATGTATCACTGTCATTAAACGGCCATATATGATATAAAAAACCACTTGCCAGCATCCCTTCAATACCATACTCCGAGTTAGGCAACTTGTTTAATGGAAGGTAATGAAGGGATGTCAGCAGTGGCTGAAATAATTAAATCAGACATGTGAAATTCTATATGATGTGTTAAAAGTTCTGTAAGCAGCAAGGTTCCGTATTTTTTCGGTAATAGCTCTTTTATAACTAGGATATCGCGAACAGATCAATACACAATATCCAATTTATGCCCTACGCATATATACAAGACGGTGATGGGCGCAAAGATCGCCCCAATGGCAGCAGCCCCGATGAGAGAGACAGCAAAATCCGAGCCAATAGTTCCAGCATTGATCAGATCACGGACGGCAGTAATAATATGTGACACTGGATTAATCTTCGCAAACCATTGCAGCCAATCGGGCATTGTCTTGACTGGCACAAAAGCATTGGAAAGAAACGTAAGAGGAAACAGCACAAGCATCGAGATTCCTTGTACGCTTGAAGCCGTCCGGGCAATCACGCCAAAAAAGGCGAAGATCCAACTGATAGCCCAAGAACACACAATCACAAAAACCCCGGCAATGACGACGTAACCCAGTCCTCCTTCTGGACGATAGCCCATGATATATCCCATCACAAACGTGAGCACTGTCGCAATGGTATATCGGATGGTGTCTGCCAACAGAGCTCCCGCCAACGGAGCAATGCGTGCAATAGGCAGCGACTTAAAGCGGTCGAACACGCCCTTATCCATATCCTCGCGCAGTTGGACTCCGGTCACAATGGATGTCGCGATGACAGTCTGCACGAGGATGCCAGGAATGATGATCGGCAAATAACTATGCACATTTCCCGAGATCGCCCCGCCAAAGATGTAGGAAAACATTAAGGTGAAGATGATTGGCTGAAGCGTGACATCAAATAATTGCTCAGGCGTACGCCGAATCTTCAGTAAACCACGGTAGGCCATCGTCAACGAGTTGCGCACTGCCTGTCCAAAGCTTGTATTGTTTTTTAGTTGACGCTTTGCAACTAGCTGATTAGAAGTGCTTTTCATACTCTTACCTCCCCCATTTCATCGGATGTCTCTGATGTGTCCTCCTTCACACTATGGCCAGTAATGGTTAAAAAGACCTCGTCAAGAGTCGGCTTCTGAACACTCAATTCAGACAAGCGGATCCCTGCCTCGCGAAGAGCGATCAGCAAATCCGTAACTCGGTCGGCATCCGTCATCGGTGCAGTTATTTTCCCCGTTTCCAGCGACACATTTGCCCGGATCTTGAGCACCCGTTCAACGGTCTGGCGAGCATTTTCGATATCTTTTGCATTTTGGATTTTTAATTGTAACGACGAACTGCCAACCGACGCTTTCAGCTCATCCGCTGTTCCCTCGGCAACGACTCGGCCGCGATCAATCACCGCGATTCGATCAGCTAGTTCGTCAGCCTCCTGTAAATATTGAGTTGTTAACAGTACGGTTGAGCCCTGCTTGACCAATCGCCGGATCGTCTCCCACATTTGATTGCGCGTGCGTGGATCCAGCCCTGTAGTCGGCTCGTCTAAGAAGATGAGAGGCGGCTGTGCAATAAGGCTTGCTGCCAGATCCAGCCGACGCCGCATGCCGCCGGAGAAATGCTTCAACGGGCGCTTCGCCGCTTCTGTCAAACCAAATTCCTCCAACAACTCCAGAGCTTTGCGCCTTGCCTCGGTACGGCTAAGCCCTAGCAACCGAGAAAAGATGACTAGATTTTCGATCGCGCTGAGTGACTCGTCAACCGATGCATATTGGCCAGTCACGCCGATCAACTGACGCACGACCTGCGGCTCCTTCACCACATCATAACCAAAAATGTATGCCGAACCTGCGTCCGGTCGCAATAAAGTCGCCAGCATTCTGACTGTTGTGGTCTTGCCTGCCCCGTTCGGCCCAAGCACGCCGTAGATTGTTCCAGCGTGCACATTCAAATTTACGCCGTCAACCGCACGTTTATCGCCAAAAGTTTTAACGAGTCCGTGCGCTTCAATAGCCCAATCACCATTGCTTGACACTGTTTGGTATCTATGTCCCATTTCATTTCCTCCTCTGCAACTAAGTACATTGGTGATGGTAACACCTCTTTATGAACTGAATATGAACAATGAATCCCCATGATGAAACATGTTAATGCTGGAAAATTGCCCGGCAAAAGCGCAAATCAGTTTTATACCGCTTATGGGCGTGGTTCATCCTAAATGGATCGGTGTCGCGTCCATAAACAACAATAGACATTCTTCTTTTGTCATCAATATCATATAGATCGTTATTGGTTTTCTCTCTGCTTATCCATCAAATTATTTTTTTAGTAAATATAATTCGCCTGATATAGTCACATGGCAACAAATGCAGTAATTTTCATCAGAAAATTTAATGATCCGTGATATTTATCCAATATATGTATATTTATAGGAAATAAATATGCAGAAGCTTTATATGAAGGAACCTGCCATTTATCATCTTAAAAAGAATGATCGAGCCAAGATTGGTGCTTCACAACAGATAAAGTTACTGAGGAAAAATAAGGTAGAATTTGGGGTATATTGAATGGTATAGAAGCTTTGATGATATACAATACTGTGTTGTTAAATAAAATCAGAGGCAATTTGCAAAATAATAGCCCTTGCATAGAGGGTCTCCGTTAAAATGAAAATGCGATCCAACATTTGAAAGGAGAAACTCCATGCAAGAGCACATTCAATAGAAAAAGCAAACATTCAAAAACAATAGGCAGCGATTTTGTTCTTTTTATCTGAGTAATGATCACCCTTCAAATAGCTTTACAACACCGCAAGCCTTAGAAAAGCGCGGTCATTATGACCATCCCATATCCTTGGAAAGCTGTTGAGTTTTTCATCCTAACAAGCCTCGCAGCAGTTAGTAATCGTAAATTGGTTTTCCCAATCCTTGTTTCCTAAACGTTCTCCCGATACAATGGTCACTACAGAGCATGTCGCTGGATTAAATGACAGATTTTATCGTTTCTTTTAGCACTGAAACGGAATAATTAAATTGTTCTTTTTCCTTTTCGTTTAGTTCAATTTCGATTATTTCTTGAACACCGTTACGATTAAGTTTGGCAGGTACTCCAATATATACATCATTTTGTCCATATTCACCTTCTAGATAGGAAGATACTGTCAGGATACTATTTTCATTTTTAAGAATTGCTTTTGTAATTCGGACAAGGGACATTCCTATTCCATAGTATGTTGCCCCTTTTCGCTCAATGATATGATAAGCAGCGTCACGGACGTTTACGAAGATTTCCTCTAAACATTCTTTCTTTAAATCTTTCTTTCTCTCTAAAACATCATCAAGATTCTCTATTCCGATCTTGGCATGGCTCCAAACTGGAAGCTCGGTATCTCCATGTTCCCCTATGATAATTGCATGAATATTTCTTGTATCCACATTGAAATACTTCCCTAATTCAAATCTTAGACGTGCAGAATCTAAGACTGTTCCTGAACCAATGACGCGTTCCTTTGGCAGTCCTGACTCCTTCCAAGTGACATAAGTTAAGATATCTACCGGATTTGTTGCCACTAAAAATATGCCATTAAATCCACTTTTCATAATCTCTTTGATAATTTGTTTAAATATTCGCGTATTTTTCTCAACTAATTGCAATCGGGTTTCACCTGGTTTTTGTGCCAATCCCGCAGTAATAACAACTAAGTCCGCATTTGCGCAATCTTGATAAGAACCGCTCCATACCTTTATTGGCGAAGGTGCAAACGGCACTCCATGATTAAGATCCATCGCCTCGCCTTCAGCTTTTGCTTCATTTATATCAATTAAAACTAATTCCTCAACGACCCCCTGATTAATTAGTGAATAGGCATAACTACAGCCTACAGCTCCTGTTCCAACGATTACAACACGATTTACTTTTTCTTTATTCATAGTTATACATCCTCCTTAAAATGTTATATGATTAAAATAGTAGCCAGCTAACTAATCCAATTACAGCAAGCAAACATAAACTATATTTTATTGTCACTTTAAATAAATCACTTTCTTTTCCTGCTAATCCAACTGCCGCAGCTGCAACAGCAATTGATTGAGGTGAAATCATTTTAGCCATTGTACCACCCATTACATTGACAGCAACCATCGTTTCAGGTGCTATTCCAATTTGTGAAGCAGTGACAGCTTGAAGTGGAGCAAATAAGGAACCGCTGTTTACAACAGATCCTGTTAAAAATACTCCTAACCACCCCAGCACTGGCGAGAATAAAGGAAATACCTTACCTGTTGAAGCAAATGCTAAGCCTAATGTTGATGACATGCCAGAGTAAGTACAAATATAAGCAAAAGCAAGTACACTGCAAATGGTTAGAACAGGTGATACTAATTCTTTTGAAGTTTCTTTTGCGATTTCTCTAAGCTGCTTATTGCTGCAGCGAAAAAGAATGCTTGCGACAATGATTGTCATTACAATCGCTGTTGTCGTAGATGAAAATAAATCCAACTTAAATACCGCAGCCATTGGAGCATCTTGCGTCACAATTGGTGCATGTTTTATAACTAAGTTGTCCAATCCTGGAATTGGAAACAACAACACTAGCTTTTCTAAAAGGCCGCCTGGGAGAAATAATTTTTTAAAAAATGGTAGATTAAACAAAGTAACACATATGGTTAAAAATACAAATGGCAGCCAAGCATAAGCGATTTTCCCAAAAGAATACTTAATTTGCTTATCTACCGCTTTCTCTCTATTTACACGGTAAATTTCTTTAGGTTTCCATACTTGTAAAAATAAAGTTAATACTACTAAGCTCACAATCGCTGCAAAGATGTTTGCTAGTTCTGCCCCTAAAAAAGTGAGAACAAGTGCCTGTGTAAGCCCAAATGAACCCCCGCTTACTAAAATGGCTGGGAAGGTTTGTCTAATTCCTTTGAATCCATCAATGATAAATATCAGCAGGAATGCTACGACAATACTTAATGCAGGAAGGACCAATGCTGTATATCTTCCCACAACTAGACCATCCAAATTTGTAAGGAGGGCGGGAACAGTTACTGGAATCCCCATTGCTCCATATGCACCGCCTGCTATGTTTGCAATCAAACAAAGACCAGCTGCATATAATGGACTAAATCCAAGCCCTACTAAAATGGCTGCCGTTATGGCAACGGGTGCTCCAAATCCTGCAGCTCCTTCTAAAAATGCCCCAAATGAGAATGCCACAATAAGAACTTGCAATCTTTGATCCACTGTAATAAAAGAAATACTTTTTTCAATAATGGCAAATTTTCCGGTTTTTACTGTTATTTTATAAAGGAAAATAGCAGCAAATACGATTGATGCTACTGGCCATAAACCGACTAAAATTCCATATATCGCAGACATCAAAACTAAGATTGCAGGCATTTTATAAATAAAGACGGCAAAAATGCCTGCAGCAATTATGCTGAAAAGCCCTGCTATATAGCCTTTTAATTTAAATACTGTCAGCAAAACAATAAAAACGATGATCGGAACGGCAGCTATAATAGCTGAAAGCCATATATTTCCCAATGGATTATAAACTTGCTCCCATACATGCATCTTGTTCAGCCCCTTACTTTAAAATCGATGAAATGATTTTGTGAAATATTTCACAATATGTATTACAACCTCCCCCAAAATTATTTATTTTGCTTACAAAGTTAGTATAACATCTATTTGTGAAATTTTTCACAATATATATGAAAAAAATATGAACTTTTAAGACATGTCGAGTAAAGTAATGATAAAAAGGAGAAAATCATTTATGAAGGAATAAGAGGGTTAGATAATCTTTAAAATTTAATATAAAAATATAATAATTAACTAGATGAAAAGTGATGAGGACGACTAAACTTACTATTTTATAAAATGAAAATTTTAGCCATACATCTACAGCTAGTGATCGACATTTACTTTTGTAAAAAAATAAAAAGTTAAAGAGTTTATGCAATAATTGAATGAAGTCAACTACAATTACGGAGTAGAGCTTAACCTCTCCTCTATCTGTATTACTGATTTTCGATAGTCGTAAGAAAAGTAAAAGACAAGTTATAAAAAATATTGAATGGCTTGTCTATTTGATTATAACTACATATATTCACATTGAGGAAAATAGCTCCCCTAGACCACCTCTTTTGAAGATCTTTCATTTATTCCAAATGCAAATGTTTAAAACATCTACAATCGAACCTACGTCCGGTCGCAATAAAGTCGCAGCATTCCGACTGTGGTAGTCTTACCTGCCCCGTTTAACCCAAGCACGCCGTAGATTGTACCAGCGCGCACATTCAAATTTACGCCATCAACCGCACATTTTTCTCCAAAAGTTTTAAATGAGTCCGTGCGTTTCAATGGCCCAATCAACATTGTCTGGCAATGTTCGGTGTAAATGCTTCATTTCCACATACCTCCTCTATAACTGCATCCATAGTAACAGTCATTTATGAACTGAATATAAACTTTCAAATCAAAAGGCTTTCTACTCTTTTATTCATATTTAGTTCATAAAAAAGGAGTATACTATAAAAATTAAATAGTTTTTAAGGACGTAAAATTGATCATCACTTTGAAAAAGGAGTGAAAAGTCATGGCAAAAATTTTAATTGTAGACGACGACCCTCATATTCGTAAATTGATTCGGGTTATCTTGTCCGAGGAAGGCTTTACGATTCTTGAGGCTGAGGACGGGAAAGATGCGTTATCCTTGCTTGATTCAGAAAAAGTCGATCTCATCATTCTTGATATCATGATGCCAAATATGGATGGCTGGGACCTTTGCGAGAACATTAGAACTTATTATTCTGATTCTCTTCCGATTTTGATGCTGACCGCAAAGGGAGAAACAGCCCAAAAAGTAAAAGGCTTTAATCTTGGGGCAGATGACTATTTGGTGAAACCATTTCATCCAGCTGAATTGCTTGCTAGAATAAAGGCATTACTCAAACGTTACCAAATCATTATTTCCAATAAGGTGAATATTGGAAATTTTGAGCTTGATCGCTCTACATACCAAGTGTTTGACGGCAGGAACGAGATCACATTGCCACTTAAGGAATTTGAACTTTTATATAAGCTTGTAGCACATCCTGGTAAAACCTTTTCAAGAGAGCAGTTGATAGAGGATATTTGGGGGTATAACTACGAAGGGGATGAGCGAACTGTAGACGTTCACATTAAACGTCTTCGTCAGCGTTTTTCAGATGAGAACTGTCCTTTTAAAATTACGACGATTCGCGGGCTCGGTTATCGTTTAGAGGTGAAAAAATGAAAATCATCAAGTTTTTAAAAAAAAGCGGCGAGGTTTTAGCCATTTTACTCCTGTTATTTTTATGCTGGACAGCGTCGTTTTTCATCACCTCATGGATTTTCCATATTTTTTCAATTAATCGTATATCTTTCTATGCGAGGTATATTATTGATTCATTTTTAGGATTTTTCCTCTTTGGCCTTATCATGTACGGTATTTCTAAAATTGGCTTTATTCAAAAAAAGCAGAGCCTTTTTTTCCGTCCTATGATTGATGCCATGAAAAACATGGCTCAAGGAAATTTTAATATTGATCTTTCTTTCTACAAAGAAGAGATTGGGAATCGAAATCATCCTTTTTATGAAATAGCAGAAAGTATTACACATATGGCAAAGCAGCTTGGCGAAATGGAACAAATGCGCCAAGAGTTTATTTCCAATGTTTCTCATGAAATCCAATCACCTTTAACATCCATTTCAGGATTTGCTCATGCCTTAAAAAATGACCATTTATCTCCTGAAGAACGCAGACAATATCTGCAAATCATTGAGGTAGAAAGTATTCGGCTGTCAAAGCTAAGCGAAAATCTGTTAAAGCTGACTTCATTAGAGTCAGCTCATCCGCCGTTTCAACCAAAAACTTATCGTCTAGACCAACAATTACGCAGAGTGATCCTTTCGATGGAACCACAATGGAGAAATAAAGACCTTGAAATGGATGTTTCACTAAATAAAATGACCATCAGCGCTGATGAAGACTTGATGGATCAAGTTTGGATTAATTTAATCCATAACAGCATTAAATTTACGCCAAATCATGGGACAATAACGGTAAAAATATTGAAAAACGATACGGATAGTATAGCGGTAATCATTAAAGATACGGGAATTGGGATGACAAAAGAGGTTCAAATGCGCATATTTGAGCGTTTCTATAAAGCCGATCCATCAAGAAACAGATCAAATGGCGGGAGTGGATTAGGACTTTCTATCGTAAAGAAAATCATTGAAATGCATAAAGGTGATATACAGGTTGAAAGTTCACCTAAAGAAGGTACGGAAATAAAAGTAAAATTACCAATAAACAATCCTGGCGCATAAAAGTGAATAAAAGATTACAATTACTTATTACTTTCACAAGAATACCATTTTTTGAAAAACGGTATCCTTCTAGTTTCATTGAGAAAGAAAGTTGTTTAATCACTTCAAATTCTGGTAATTCTAGTGATATAGAAAGCACTTACGAAACCTCCTTATGTTTGTGTGGTAGCTAACATTATTGCCAGGTTTTCGTAAGTGTTTTCTTCTTTTTTGCCAAAATCACCAAAAGTAGTGATGAATCATACTTTTTTGATTCACTCCAATTCTAGGAGCAATTTAAGGCAATTTTTTGGTGAATATTAAATAGATATGAGAGATAGGAAGGACAAGTTATAACAACCTGTCCATCTCTTTCGACAATAATATTTAGCTATGTTTATAAAGGATATCCTTGATAAATCGGTACTATATGTCTGTTATTTTACTATTTTCGCCAACCATTTTTTATCAAGCACAACTTCAACTTTCTGCTTTACCACTATTTGTGGTACGGTTCTCCCCTATTTATGCGAAAAGCACGGTAGATTTGTTCGAGCAAAATGAGACGCATGAGCTGGTGAGGGAAGGTCATTTTGGAAAAGGAGAGGGCTTCGTCCGCCCGTTTCATAACCTCTTTGCTTAAGCCGAGAGAGCCTCCGATTAGAAAGGCGATTTTGCTTTTTCCGTATGTGGCCAGTTTATCTATACTATGTGCGAACTCTTCCGAGGATTTCATCTTGCCTTCAATGGCAAGGGCGATGACGTATGCATCGGACGGGATTTTGGCTAAAATTCGTTCGCCTTCTTTGTTTTTGATTAGTTCCATTTCCTGCGGGCTTATTTGTTCAGGAGCCTTTTCATCAGGAAGTTCAATGATGTCAACTTTTGCGTACGATGAAAGACGCTTTAAATATTCGTCGATTCCCTGCTTTAAATATTTTTCCTTCAGCTTCCCAATCGCTATAATTTGAATGTTCAACTTTCATATTTCCCCTTTTTTATTTTATCAACATGTTGATAACTATTTCCCACACAAAATAACAAATATTCCACAGATTTTATCCACAATTGTGGATGAACACCTCTATATTTCGTGCCCGAAAATCAGTTCCCAACTATATATACTGCGGTTTTTTTGCACAATTCACAGGTTGTGGATAAGCTGTGATTAAATTCAATTTTTTGAATATTTGGTGCTGTTTCATACTGGTCTACATACATGTCGATTGCTAAATCAATATGATCCTCGCAGCAATACATTTATAATCCTCCTACCCCATAATGAAAACAGGAAAGCTGATTCCGCCTTCCTGTTCTTTAAAAAGATTTTTGTTCAACGAGCTTCAGCTTCACTGTTTTCAACTCGCCATTTCGATAGAATTTTACTTCCACTGTGCTTCCAACCTTTTGGCTGTATAGCTGCTTTCGAAGCTGGAGAACATTTTCAACCTTTTTCCCAGCAAGCTCTATAATTACGTCCTTCTCTCTCAAACCTGCGCGTTGAGCTGGCGACATCGGCTCAACACTCATCACAATCACGCCGTTTTTAACGCCCTTTGGCAAATTTAATGCCTCTTCCCAATAATAGCTTGGGATGTCTTCAAGAGACTGAAGACCGATTCCCATATATGGACGCTTCACTTCGCCGAATTTTTCAAGATCATTAATAATCGGAATTGCAATGTTAATTGGGATAGACAGTCCGATTCCTTCCACCGCGGATTCAGCAATTTTCATGGAATTAATTCCAATTACTTTCCCGTCTAAATTCACAAGTGCTCCACCGCTGTTTCCTGGATTAATCGCGGCATCCGTCTGCAGCACTTCCGCCTGCCAATCCACTGTTCCGTTTTCATCAATATCAACAGGAATGGTCCGTTCTGTTCCAGAAATAATCCCTTGTGTAACAGACCCAGCAAATTGCAAGCCGAGCGGGTTTCCGATTGCCAGCACCGGCTCACCTGGTTTGACTGTGTCCGAATTGCCGAATTCAGCAACCTTCTTAACATGCTTTGCATCCACAACCAATACTGCTAAATCCATCAGCTGATCACTGCCGACAAGTTCAGCGGGAATGCGTGTTTCGTCGTTTAATACAACTTCCAATTGATGCGCTCCGGCTACAACATGGTGATTTGTTACAATATAGGCTTTATCGCCTTCCTTTTTGTAGATGACCCCTGATCCTGTTCCTGCTTCTCCCTCTTGTGTTTGATCCCAGAAGCTTACTTGCTGAATATTGACGACTCCGACAACCGCATCACTCACTTTATTGACTGCTTCTGTAACTGCTGTATTCACATTTACATTTACTGTTTTGACTGGCCCTTGGACATTTCCTGTTTCCCCTTCCTCAGTTTGCTCTGGACTGATGTTCAGATCATATGGAAGAATATTAAATTGTGCTAATGCTGGAAGGGAGAAAATAACTAATAACGCGCCTAACACGGCTCCGATTAACCCTGCCAATAATGATCCGCCCCGGTTTCCCCTTTGTTTTCTGTTATTATACCGTTCAAAATCATCATCATAATATCCCATCGCCTCATCATTCCTTTCCGATGACAAATGATTTTATCTACATTATTATAGTATAACGCGAGCTGGCAGGAAAAATATATGACAACATTAACATACCCAACGATGGGGAAATTCAAACATTTAAACAGCTACGAGCGGCGTCGGTTTCTTTGGATCTGTATCATATAATTCAAATTGTTCTCCGACAACGAATCCTTTTTTCTCTAATACTTGCTGGACAGACATTCGTGCGAGCTCTTTCATATTATTTTCTTTACTTAAATGCGCCAAATAAATTCGTTTCGTTTTGTCGCCAATGACATCAGCCATAGCAAGTGCAGCATCTTCATTTGAAACATGTCCAACATCAGATAAAATTCTTCGTTTTACATTCCAAGGATACCGGCACATTCGCAGCATTTCTACGTCATGGTTGCTTTCAAAAATAAAAACATCTGCACCGCGTATGATCCCTTTCATTCTGTCGCTTACATATCCAGTATCAGTAATTAACGCTAGTTTTTTTCCACGGTGGTGAAACACAAAAAACATTGGTTCTGCTGCATCATGGGAAACGCCAAATGATTCAACCTCTAAACTTCCAAACGATTTCGTTTCGCCGATTTCAAAAGTAAACTTTTGTTCTAAATGAATTTCGCCGATTTCTCTCTCCATTGCTTTCCACGTTTTTTCATTCGCGAAAATCGGAATTTCGTATTTTCTCGCTAAAATTCCAAGTCCCTTGATGTGATCGCTATGCTCATGGGTGACTAATATACCGCTTAAATTTTTTATGTCCCGTTGAATTTCTTGAAACAAATTTTCCATTTGTTTACCACTTAATCCTGCATCGATTAACAGGGAATGTTCATCTGTTTCTACATAAATGGCATTCCCTGTGCTGCCGCTCGCGAGAACACTGAAATTAAGGCTCATTTCCTTCACTCACTCCAAATTATTATTCTCTTTCTCCGGTTTAATGACCTGACCTTCCAATGCATTCACATAATAATCTTCTGTTTTATTGACAACTACATGCCATGTCGGAGCCAAAATTTGTTGTTCCGACAGCGGGTATTGTGTGTAATATCCGTATTCTACATCGGTTACTTTACTGTTAGATTTCAAATCATTTTTTTCATAAAGAGCTTCCAATGCTTTAATCGCAGGCAATATTTCCTGCTTCTCCAATTCTTTTATATCTTCTAGCAATGTTTGCTGATAAGACACAATTTCATTTTTATCATTTAAATAAAAGACAATCATACCGATTCCATCACTTACATCTTGAAAAATAATTTTTCCTTTGTATTCCTGCAGACAAATAATTTCCCTTGTTTCTTTGCTGTAGCGCCAAAACTTGTATTGACTGCCCGCAATGATTTGTGTCGTTAAAATTTGCTTGATCTTATTTTCGATATTTTCTCCTACAATTGGAATCGGTTTGTCAAAACTCATCCGAAGCTTTGTTACCGAACGAGTCAACTCCTCATCAGGCAGCATCGGCTTTTGATTTTTCAGTTGTTCGATTTCTTCTTCCTTAAATATTTTGCTTTCTGCCGTTATATAAGAACCTTCTATTACTTCTTTTGGAAGCTTCCCAAATTGTATATTTTCCGCTGCAAATTGCTCTTCAATCGTCGTTTTCGTGATCATATCATATTTGGAGCTTTTGATCTTTTCAACATACTGAAAAGCTAAATAAATATCAAGGATCAGGAAGGCAATAATAAACACCGTTTTTGTTTTACTCCAATCCAATACCTTCCCCTCCTTTACCCGCTTTTTTCACATTCAGCCTTTGATATTTATCGTTTTCGAGTTCAATGCACCATATCGGCTCCAAATTTACGATATTTTGCCGTGACGACTGTTGTATGTCATAAGCGGGAAAAATACGTTTTATTTTGTCGGCTTCAATGCTTGGACTGTCTTTAATCGCTTCGATTATATCTGCTGCTCCAGGTAAAATCGTTTTATCTTCACGGATAAAATCATCTAGGTAAAATAACGGACGCTGATATAAGGCAATATCATTTTTTCCCCAGCTTTGCATGATCGTCGTGATCGAGTAATGCGAATCGCTGAACGAAAATACTGGTAAATTTCGGACCGTTAGACGAAAATAAATTTTCTGTTCTTGATCCGTTTTTTCGAAACGGTAATCATTTAATCCTGACAGCCAACCGCCATGTTTGTTCAAAAAATCAATGCTCTGCAAAATCAATTTTCCTTTTTCCGTCGTTAAAGATTGGTCAATTGTCGGATTAACGTAAACAACCCTTTCTTTATCTTCGTTGATGACAAGCTGACGTGAGCTGTCTGTATACACAAATTCGGAAGCATTGACATCCCGTTTTACATAACTTGGATCATTAAACAATGCATTTTTAAACTGCTCTCCGCTCATTGATTTTGTAAAAAATTGAAGGCGATGAATCGGAAACGGCTTTTCAGGCAAAAACAATCCGTTCCAAAACACGTAGCTTTCAAAGTTTTCTTTTTCTTTATACACTTCTGTCCACAAATTGCTTAAAACGGTTTTTACCTGTGCTTCTACAACATATTTATGCTCGTAGTCGACTAAATAAATTTTTCGATTCGATTTCTCGTTAGTCAGTGGAATGTAAATCCGATCAAATTCTATATTGAAATCTCCTTCATCCGTCCAGTCGGTTATGGATAAGAGGGCTGACATCGGAATCGAGTCGTTAAAAATAATTTCAAAGTTAGGGGTTAAATTATGTATTTCCCTGTTTATCCATTGATTAAAACCATATTGTTTTTCAATCTCTCCAGAAATATTTTTGAATTCCTCTAGCTCCCACTGACGGATATCTTTCCAAAGTCTTTCGATGACGATTTCATCATAAGTTGCGTAATGTTTTATTTTTTCATGAATCATAATATGATCCGGTTGCACGACTTCATAAGGCTTTTTTGTTACATTGCTTAACGGGTTGTTTTCAATATAGTTGGAGTTAGAAATTTCCCCGTAGTTTGGCTGATATGTCCAAATATTCCAGGTGAAGAATAAACTTGTCAGCACTAAAAATGTTAAAATGATGGATTTTATCGTTTCCCGGTTCATAGCCAATCATCCTCTTGGTTCCGTTCATACGGCAATGTGAAAAATACAGTCGTGCCTTTTCCTTCTTCACTTTCCACCCAAATTTCTCCTCCGTGTGCTTCCACCATCTCTTTTGCAATTGCAAGACCAAGACCGGTTCCGCCCATTTTGCGTGATCTAGCCTTATCAACACGATAAAAACGTTCAAAAATCTTTTTCACACTTTCTTTTGGAATTCCAATGCCTTCATCTTTTACGCTGACTTCAATATGGTCATCTTGTTCTTTTACTTGAAAAGAGATTTTTCCGCCTTCAGGAGAATATTTCAATGCATTGGAAATAATATTATCGAGCACTTGCGTAATTTTATCGGGTTCAATTTCTACATAAAGACTTTTTTTCGGAATGTTTCGTACAAATGTGACATGCTGCTGCTTAGACATTTCAAAACGATCAATAATTTTGTGGAAAAAGTCTGTGAAATTCACCATGTCTTTATTTAATTGATAATCTTTACTATCTAGTTTTGATAGCTGGAGCAAGTCATTAACAAGCCTAATCATCCGCTCTGTTTCATTTTGCGTCACTTGTAAAAATTTTGGTGCGATCGTTTCGTCTTTCCAAGCCCCTTCCGCCAATGCTTCCAAGTAACTACGCATTGTAGTAAGCGGCGTCCGCAGCTCATGAGAAACGTTTGCGACAAATTCACGCCGCTCTTGGTTGATTCGTTCTTGCTCTGTTACATCGTAAACTACAGCAATCAATCCGTTAATATGATCTTCATCAATTTGTATCGTAGAAAAGCTGATTCGTAGTATATACGGTTTTTCCTTTGTGCTGAAATCTAACAGCATCGGTTCTTGCTGGTTCACTAAATCTTCAAAAGTACATTCATCCGTTAAATCTAAAAGCTCCACAATTGATTTTCCTAAGGCTGTTTCACGTGAAACATTCAACATTTCATGGGCCGGATTGTTCATGACAATTACTTTTCCATGCCGATCTGTAGCTATGACACCTTCTGTCATATGAGTAATAATAGACGCCAGCTTTCTACGTTCTTCTTCAGTTGTTTCCTGTGCTTCCTCCAATTTTTCCGTGAGATGATTGAACGTTAATGCAAGCTGTCCAATTTCATCTTCTCCATACACTTTTACTTTTCTGGAAAAATTCCCTTTTGCCAGCTCCAACGCTTGCCTTCTCATATCTGACAACGGACGGGTAATAGTGCGGGCAAGAAAAATTCCTAGCGCCGCGGTAATAAGAAGGGACATCCCTGTGCCTGTCGCAAAAATTTTGTTAATCGTCCGCAATTGCGAAAAAACTTCCTCCATTGAGGCAACGACATAAACAACGCCAATTGTTTCTCGTTTATAATCTGTGACGATCGGAGTCGCTGACACATACATACGATGCTTCGTTTGCGGATCAAGCAAAACATTGCTTTCAGGCGAACCGACGATTAAAGTCCGTTTAATCATATTTTCAGTTGTTCTTTTCCCGATCACATCTTTGTTGTAATCAGATGTCCCGATGACACGCGCATCTTGGTCCACTACGCGAACTTCATGAATTTCCTCTCGTTTAAAATCTTGCAAAATAGCAGAGATCTCATCTTCCATATCCAATGATTCGTCCGCTTCTTCGTTAGTCATCGCTTGTTCAATCTGGTAAGCCAGCAAATCAATCCGCTGCGAAAGGGAAGATTTAAAATTTTCTATAAGAGAAGATTCCAATTCCTTAACGAAGTAAATACCGATGATTTGCATAGCCAAAATAATCAAAAGCACATAGATCAGCACAATTTTAAAATGGATCGAACGGAAAAAACTCACTCGACTGCTATACATGTTCACTGCTCCTGTTCAGGATTGCGCAAATAATAACCTACCCCTCTTCTTGTCACAATCCATATTGGATGGCTTGGGTTGTCTTCAATTTTTTCTCTTAGTCTTCTAACCGTGACATCTACAGTTCTGACGTCTCCGAAATAGTCATATCCCCAAACGGTTTGCAGCAAATGCTCCCGAGTCATGACCTGTCCAATGTGCTTCGCTAAATAGTGAAGCAGTTCAAATTCTCGATGAGTAAGCTCGATCGTTTCTCCCCGTTTTGAAACGACATACGCATCAGGATGGATGACGAGAGAGCCGATTTGAATTTCCGACTGTTCAGAAGCTGCTTCCCTTGCGGCATTTGTTTGTTGTCTTCGTAAATTTGCCTTTACCCTTGCCAAGAGCTCTCTTGTGCTGAATGGTTTTGTCACATAATCATCAGCACCAAGCTCCAGACCAAGAACTTTATCGATTTCTGAATCTTTCGCAGTCAGCATAATAATCGGCATTTCATATTTTTTTCGAACTTCCCGGCACACTTCCATTCCATCCTTGCTGGGAAGCATAATATCTAACAAGATCAAGTCAGGTTTAATTTCTTCCACCATTTCAATCGCGCTTGTTCCGTCATAAGCACAATATACATCAAAACCTTCTTTTTTAAGATTAAACTCTAATATATCTGCAATTGGTTTTTCGTCATCAACAACTAATATTTTTTTATTTTCCATCACTTTCTCCCCTTTTGATCTATTAACTTTACTTTACCACGATTACATTCATCTCATCATCAACTTTCAATACAAATGGAAAAAACAAGCAGAAAACCCCTAGCTATTGCTAGAGGTCTTAAATTCAATAGGTTTTGGAACTTAGAGTAAACCCCTGTAAATTCCTATCAAACCTATTATATCAATTTTTATCTTATTGTAACAGCTTGAGATGAGAAATCAAATTTCTATTTACAACCACAAATTGGTTTAACTTACTTATAGCCAAAAATAGCACGGATAAACCGTGCGTATGAAGTGGCTCGGGACGGAATCGAACCGCCGACACAAGGATTTTCAGTCCTTTGCTCTACCGACTGAGCTACCGAGCCGTATAAAGTTTTCAAAATGCGAACTCTTTTTCCCTCTCTCAAGCCTTTCATATATGTGGATTCTCGAATGTGAGGCAGCTTGTATAATATTTCTCGATTGTAATGGTGAGCCATGGAGGATTCGAACCTCCGACCCTCTGATTAAAAGTCAGATGCTCTACCGACTGAGCTAATGGCTCATAAAATTTTTTTTTCTTCTAATCCATTTTCCATTTGTCAGATGTCCCTTCCTCTTCTAGCTTTTTCGAGGATGATGCATGCGTCGGGACAACTCGTCGCCTATTCGATGAAGCCTTGCTCGTTGCTCTACCGACTGAGCTAATGGCTCATAAAAAAATTTTTTCTATCTAACCCATTTTAAAATTTGTCAGATGTCCCTTCCTCTTCCGGCTTTTTCGAGGATGATGGATGCGTCGGGACAACTCGTCGCCTATTCGACGATGCCTTGCTCGTTGCTCTACCGACTGAGCTAATGGCTCATAAAATTTTTTTTCTTCTAATCCATTTTAAAATTTGTCAGATGTCCCTTCCTCTTCTAGCTTTTTCGAGGAGTTAGATGCATTGTGCGAACAGTTCGGAGCCAATACGCTCATTTTTCTCAAGACGTGTATAATAATATCATTTCTAGAGGGACAAAACAACGATTTTTTTTAATTTTGTAAATTATCATTTTATCTCCGCATAAAAAGCCTTCTTTTTTGCAAATTCCTT